>Ga0114960_10000006_pt1 | contig 168056 bp, 168 predicted proteins | sample C_130625_MF_Meta_FD_92637 | JGI IMG/M metagenome (GOLD analysis project Ga0114960, IMG submission 92637) | Freshwater microbial communities from Lake Croche, Canada to study carbon cycling - C_130625_MF_MetaG | ecosystem: Environmental > Aquatic > Freshwater > Lake | place: Lake Croche...
CGGCGTTGCTGCGTCAGACTTTCGTCCATTGCGCAAGATTCCCCACTGCTGCCTCCCGTAGGAGTCTGGACCGTGTCTCAGTTCCAGTGTGGCTAATCGTCCTCTCAGACTAGCTACCCGTCGATGTCTTGGTGGGCCGTTACCCCGCCAACTAACTGATAGGCCGCGAGCTCCTCCCGAAGCGAAAAAACATTTCTTCACCGGATCATGCGATCCAGTGAAGGTATCCGGTATTAGCACCGGTTTCCCGGTGTTATCCCAGTCTTCGGGGCAGATTGCTCACGTGGTACTCACCCGTTCGCCACTAAATCTTCCAGTGTGCAAGCACACCTTGGATTCCGTTCGACTTGCATGTGTTAGGCACGCCGCCAGCGTTCATTCTGAGCCAGAATCAAACTCTCCATCAAGATACATCTGTCCCTTGCGGGACTTCGATATCAGAGAGCCAGGTGACAGACTCTAATTGCCACCTGACAACGTCTCACTCAACCGGGGGCCGAGTTTGAGACGCCTACTGCAATACTTCTTTGACGAACGACGTACGTGGTTAGATCCACATAGCATCGCCCGTACTGGCTTTTAGCTCTCGTTCTTCCGTTTTCAAGGAGCGACATCACACACGACTCACGTCGGCGGTGTGAAGTAACACCAGACTCGAATTACTTCGAATCACTACTCCCGAGTCTCCTCAGGGGCAGGGCTACTTACCCTAGCAGGTTTGGATTACTCCAAATCACTATTCTCCAAGTTGTCTTGGGGGCAAGGAGTACAACCTTAGCCCCTCGGCCTCCACCAATGCAAACCAGTGTCACCCAGCGTTAGAAAGAAGCGCTGGGTCACTGACGCAAACTTGCCCGGAGGGCGTACATCGAAAGGTGGCACCAACGAATAAAGACTAGGAAATATCCCCAGGCTGTCCGCGCCGGTCGGAGCCCAAGGGCATAAGGGCACTCACGCGTGTAAGAAAAATAATGCCCAGCGCCGGCCAGGGAGCGAGAGGGGCGATCACTACCGCGAGGACACTCAATGCCACGATGACGTACCAAATAATGAGAGACACCGGTCGATGCTGCCCCTTCGGTCGCGCTGGAGGTGGGGCAATTTGGAGGCCGTGTCGATGGGCGTAACGAGCGGAGAGTACGGAGAGCAAGGTTGAAATCAAAATCACCGTACTAACAGCTTCAACACCGACCCAGAAGTCGGCCTTGCCGTATCCAGCCGCGAGCAGTTTGGTGGCGAAGGGAATCAGAGTGACCGTCAAGGTACTGGCGAGAATGTACAAACTCATGTAGTGGTCCACACCACGTAACTGTCGTATCTGGCGATGCGAGAGAACCCAGGTTCCGGCAATCCACAAAAAGCCGAGGAAGATGGATGCCAGCGAGGCACCTTGTGAGCGAACTTGCTGGCTCAACGCGTTACCAACCACGTCATCACCGACCTTGAGATCGAGTACAAGCAGGGTGGCTGCAATCGCCAAAATCCCATCAGTAAAGACGACGAGCCGATGTGTGGAGTGCAGGGCCTGGTCTCGCGGGCTCAGTGTGTAGACCTGACGCAGAACGCTTTGCTTCTTTGCCCCGCTCACGTCACCTCCCATGCGCGCATTCATCGAGTCTCATTTCGGATACCGTCCGTCGCGAGTGAGCGCTCAACGGACCAGTGAGTGGCGACGGCCCACGCTGTAGCTCGACTAAGGATCAGGGCGATCACCTTATTTTTCGCGTAGGTGTAGCCATTGCGATCATTGGCCCACTTCGAGGCGGCAGCATCTTTTTCGCGAGCGTAGATATTTCGAGCGTCGTCGCTGTCTCGCAAGTAGTCGCGAAACAGCAAGTGCTCTCGTTCAAACACTCCCCCACGAGCGCAGACGTGAATCTGAGCCCATCGCGGTAGCGGTGGTGGATTTAAAAAAAATCGATGCACGTCGTCTCGGGTGTAGAGCAGGAAACCTAGCGAGGAGATCTGGGGGACATATCTTTCTTCGGCGGCCAAGTCCTCCACACAAATCATTACGTCAATAATTGGTTTCGCGGCTAAGCCTGGTACTGCAGTTGAACCAATATGTTCAATTCGAATGTCCCGTCGGCCGAATTGGTTTCGCAAATCAGACTCCAGCTGCGCGAAAATCTCTGGCCACTCTTCATTGTGAACCACCACTTCAACGCGACCATCCGTATAGAGAGGTGCGACTTGTTCAAAGCCGGGCCACATGACAGCCAGCGCTCTTGATGCCAGGGCCGTGCGCTCATCGTGAGAAATATCCTCGACAGTCAGGTTGCGAGCATCGGCAATCATTTCGTACAGTTCAATGAGTCCAATAATGGGGCCTTCGTCGGCTCGACGCTGTGACCAGTCTTCGAGTATCCGGTCGCTGAGGTGGCTAGCCGCGTCATCGTTATTCACGGTTGTAGATTACCGAAGACAACAACGGGTCACTCACTGGTGAGTTCGGGGAACCAGTAGCCAACTATGGGCTGGCGCGCGAACCAGCCCCGCAAGACAACATCGTCAATGCGCTGGCTCAGAAGTTCAAAATCTCCACGAGCGCTATTCGCGTGCTCCTGCGAACGCGCTATGTCTCCGAGCTCTCGATGGGCTTGCGCCATACCAGCGTGCAGTCGCCATCTCAGTGGAATTTGCCCCGTTTTATCGCATACGCCGAGGGCTTCAGTGGCGTGCGCAACTGCCTCAGAGTAACGTCCCTCGGCGAGTTCTATGCGCATGAAAATCTCGAGCGCGTGACCTATCTCCAGTCGATTATCAAAGCGTCGTTGCGCCGCTACATAGGGTTCAATGTGCTCTCGGGCCTCTGCGTAGTCGCCGGCCTGCAGCGCAATTTCCCCCAGCGCACGAGGCCCAGGTGCAACCCCCGCCTTGGTACCAATGGCCTCAATTTGGTCGAGTTCAGTTCTAGAAGCGTCACCACCAAGGGAGGCCAAAATTATCGCCGAGTTCCATACTCCGCTTTGCAGCCACACTCGCATGACTTGCTCGGCCTGGCGCATGGCTTCAAGGGCAACGGCCAATCCGGGGTTGGTCGCACCAAGTGCCGTTAGATAGAGAGTGCGGACAAATAGTTGATGGGCCATCCCAAAGGGATGCTCAGCGTCGGTTACTTCCTCTTCGAGAGCCGAGACCACGCGGTCGTATGCTCCGAGTTCGACGAGCGCCATCCCTTTAATCGATCCATACTGCACGGGGGCGGAGCCCAGCTGCTTCGCCAATGCGATGCCCTTGTCGCAGGCCTCAATACACTCCTCGAAGCGAGCCCGGCGATAAAACGCCCACATCATCCAGTAGTAGTGCTCCTTGAGACGCACGGGGTCGCGGAGAGCCTCGAGGCGACTTCGGATTTCGTTGGCCTGGTCAATCGCTTCATCACCCGCTACAAAACGCAGGTGCGCAGTTTGGGCTTCGATGAGTAGTCGCTCGTCACCCAACTCGGTAGCTAGTCGTAGGGCCTCCTCGGCGTTAGCGCGAGCCGTGGGTCCGTAATCCACCCAGTAATCAGTGAACCAGACGGTCGGTGTCAGCGACTCAATCATCACGCCAACGTTGTTCAGCTCCTGCGCCAGAGCGTACGTCGCTTCATACGTACTTCTGGTGTGTTGTGTGTACTCACGCTCGTCCAACGATCGCACGTAATAGGCGCGACCTAGGGCCAAGAGTGCGTCGAGTTCGGCGACTCGATCACCTGATGTTTGAGCATCAGCCACCACAATATCGAGATCATTTGACGCCGCCGGACCATTGAAGAGATCGAGGTGCAACCCGGCACGCTCGCGAAGGATTCGGTTTCTCGCAGCTATTGACTCGGCGTGGTTCAAGGCCTCGGTGAGATCATCTAGTGCTTCGTCGATACGTGGGACGCCTCGCAAAGCCCGAGCGCGAAGAGTGAGAAGGTCTGCCCTAGTCTGGCCACTCTTAGCTAAGTTCAAAGCTATTCCCACGTGTCGGATGGCTTCTTCTGGAGCCACCGACCTTAAGGCCGCGTGCGCAGCCACGCTGAGGTAGTGAATATCCCTCTCGGGATCACTACTGGTGTTGGCGTTCGCTAAGTGAAATGCAATGTCCGAAGCGTGATCATCGGCTAGCTCCGCATAGTGACTCGACATCGCTTCGACCACTCGACCGTGCATGCGCTGACGCCGAAGAGCGGAAAGATTTGCGAGCAGTGTTTGGCGGAACTGCTCGTGAACAAAGCGAAAGACAATAACGCCTGCTTCGTTCGTACCCGCCACGAGGTGGTGACGCTCGGCTTCTTCGAGTCCATCAAGAACGACGTCTTCGCTGAGTCCCGAAACAATCTGCAGGACCTCAAAATCGCTCTTTCTCCCGATGACCGCGGCGACAGTCAGAGCCGTACGGGCACTCTCGGAAACGAGTGACAACCGCTGTTCAATCAGCAGTCGCACATTACGTGGCACCTCAGTATCTGAGATTGCCACGCCCGAGCGCCACGTACCATCATCTTGGAACAAGTCTCCGCGCTCATTGAGGTGTGAATAGAGCTCCTCAATGAAGAAGGGGTTCCCCTCGGTCTCGGAGTAAATCAATTGCACCAATTCGGCTGGTGGCGTCGAGCCGGCGAGCCCGGCGAGCATAAGAGTGGCGTCGATTTCCGTTAAGGCAGCTAGGCGAATTTCACTCGTTAGCCGTCGACGAGTGAGGTCGGCCAAGACTTTCGCCAAGGCGTGTTCGGTGTCAACGTCACCGGGTCGATATGTGCCCACCAAGAGAAGTGGTAGCCCTTTGGCAACTTGGGCCAAGGACGTGAGCAAGAGCAGCGTTGACTCATCAGCCCAATCGAGGTCTTCAAAACTCAACACCAGGGGTTGAATCCGAGTAATCCTCGTCACGAAGTCAGTAAATCCATTCAGCAAGAAGCGTCGCTCTTGATCCGGAGCTAGGTTCGCAGCTTCACCAATATCTGAAAATGTCCGGCGCAATTGAGGAATCACTTTGGCGACTTCCGGGGCATCGTCACCAAGAACGCTTCGGAGCTGCTCTGGGCTCCAAAGGCGAACCAACTCTTCCATTTGCTCGACAAATGGTTGATAGGGGGCCGCCGCCTCACCTTCGAGACAATGACCCCTTAGCGCCAGGACGTTCTGAGACGACATCGAAAGTGTCGTCTCTCGCACGAAGCGGCTCTTGCCCGCACCGGCCTCCGCCGCCACCATCACCATGCCGCCTTGACCATTAATAGCGTGACTAATAAGGTCGCTCAAAATGGCCCGTTCACTGTGGCGACCAACGTACGGCGTCAGACCAGGCGCGCTGAGCACCACACTTTCTTCTTCGTCAATAACGGGAACTTCGAATAAACGCCACTTAGCGGCTATCCCCTTGAGCTCAAACTCGCCACAGTCAATGAGTTGATCTCGTGATGTTCCGAGCACCCCGAATACCGTCTCTGATACGAAAATTCCACCACTCGGCGCGAGCCCCTCTATGCGCTTGGCAATGATGACTGTCTCGCCATGTAGATCGCCGCTATCTTCTATTACTTCGCCCGTGTGCAGGCCAATACGCATGTAGGCGGTGTGTTCCGGTCTGCTCCGATTACGTCGCTTCATACCGATTTGTATTTCTTGAGCACATGCGACCGCGCGTCGGGCTGATTGAAACGCCACCATTAAGCCATCTCCGAGACCCTTGACGACAATTCCTTTGTGCGCCTGAACTAATTCGTGTGTCGTGCTTTCGAGTTCTCGCTGCAGTTCGCGGGCTTCGACATCACCCAGAGTTTGATTCAATTGTGTCGAATCAACTAGATCCGTAAACAAAATCGTGACGGTGCCCTCCGGAAGTTGAGTCGTGACCGCGCCTGCAAAAAATTCTTCTTCCAACATATGTCTGCCACTCTTACACAGCGCGCCCGCCGTGGCGCTGACATTCCCTTGGCGAGGGGAGATAGGGGCTAGTCTCCTGGTGGGGTGAGAAAATGACGGAAATCTACGGGCACTGCGACCCAGCTTTCACTCAGCTCAGCGAGCAACTCAGCCAAAACTTGGATTCTGGAGCCGACATTGGAGCATCCCTCTGCGTCATGCGCGGTGATGACGTCGTCGTCGATATTTGGGGCGGAGTGGCCAATCTGCGAACCGGGAAGGCCTGGGAGCGCGACAGCATCGTGAGCGTCTTTTCCACGACCAAAACAATGACGTACCTAGTGATGCTGATCTTGCGTGATCGCGGACTCCTGGACTTTGACGCACCCGTTGCAAATTACTGGCCGGAATTCGCAGCCCAGGGCAAGTCAAATGTTCTAGTGCGGCACGTGATGTCCCATACGGCGGGGCTCCCGGGTTGGGGTGTAATCCTAGATCCTCGGGATCTCAATGACTGGGAGAAATGCACCTCGCTGCTGGCGCAACAGCCAACCTGGTGGACGCCGGGTGAGATGTCCGGCTACCACCCAATCACCCAGGGTTTTTTGCTCGGTGAAATTTGTCGGCGCATTACTGGCGTTACATTGGGCACGTTTCTGCGGTCGGAAATCTCTCAACCGCTGGGTGCCGACTTTCATATTGGACTTCCTGAGTCCGAGGATCATCGGCTCGCCGAAGTAATCCCCTTCGTCGACCAGGTCGTTCATCCCGAGGTGTCGACCGCCCAGCGCGCCTGGGGAAGCGCCCAGCTCGGTGCTGACATTTTCCGACGGTGGTTTCGTGCCGCCGAAATTCCGAGTGTGAATGGAATTGGTAACGCGAGGTCCGTCGCACTCATCCAGTCCATAGTGACGGGGCGCGGCAGCACTCAGGGGATCAACTTTCTTTCCGAGGAAACTGTGGATCTGGTCTTTCAGACACAGCACTTTGGCTTCGACGTTGTGACGAATTTCGAATTTCATTACGGCATGGGTTACGGCCTCAACTGCCCCGGAATCCCCATGGGGCCACGAGGTTGCGGTTGGGGCGGTTACGGGGGTTCGGCCATCATGATGGATCAGGACAGCGGCATTACTTTTGCCTACGCCATGAATCGCTTGGTCCACTTCACGAACGACACGCGCGCTGACGACTACTACGCCACAATCAATCGCATTATTGGCGCTTAAAATCCGTGAGGCGCTTGGCGTAGTTCGATTGGTCACTCGCTAAAGTATGCGGAAGCATCACCTGCTGCATCACGTTCCATTATTCATCTGATCGAGAGGCGTCGCATGAAGTGCACTGCATGTCAGGAAACTTCACCGGACGGAAAGCCGTTCTGCGCCAACTGCGGAACACCACTTTCACAATCGTGCGCCACCTGCTCGTCACCTATCATTCCGGGCAAAAATTTTTGCGCCGACTGCGGCTCGCCCGTGCAGAGCGTTCCTACCCGCCCCGAGCCCGCAAGGACTCCAGTCGCCGAACGTCGACTTTGCTCAATTCTTTTCGTTGACCTCGTTGGTTTCACTTCCCTGTCCGAGGAACGTGACCCCGAAGCAATTCGCGAGCTCCTCACTCGATACTTTGACCGAGCGCAGGACATTGTCTCGCGCTACGGGGGAACCATTGAAAAGTTCATTGGTGACGCTGTTATGGCCGTCTGGGGTGCACCCATTGCCAACGAGGACGACGCCGAGCGCGCGGTTCGAGCGGGCCTCGAACTCGTCGCCGCCGTCGATGATCTGGGTCGGGAAGCCGGCGTTGAAAACTTGCTGGCTCGAGCCGGCGTTGTGACTGGCGAAGCCGCCATTACCATCGGAAAAGTTTCTGAGGGCATGGTGCTCGGTGACACCGTCAACTCCGCCGCTCGCATCCAAGCGGCAGCTGAGCCCGGCACCGTGTACGTCGACGACGCCACCTACCGAGCATCCAACGGGGCCATTGCCTTCATCGAAATTGGTTCGCTCAGTGTCAAGGGCAAGGAAAACCAGATCCAAACCTGGCAGGCCACTCGTGTCGTTGGCCGCCGCAAAGGTCTTGGTCGCTCGGAGCGGTTGGAGCCACCCTTCGCGGGGCGCGACGACGACCTGCGCATGATCAAAGATCTGTTGCACGCGACCGCGCGCGAGCAGCGAGTTCGCTTGGTGTCAGTCATCGGTCTGCCCGGCATTGGTAAGTCACGTCTGGCGTGGGAGTTCTTGAAGTACATCGATGGGCTGGCCGAGGATGTGTATTGGCATCAGGGTCGTTCGGCTAGCTACGGCGAAGGCGTCACCTTTGGTGCCCTGGCCGAGATGGTCCGTACTCGGGCCGAAATCAATGAGGGCGATGATCGTTTGATTGCAGTAACGAAACTCCACGCCTGCGTCGAAGAGTACGGTGCCGACCCCGACGAGTGTCAGTGGCTCGAACCACGACTTGGTCAGCTACTGGGGATTGTTGAACTCGAGAACGTGACGCGTGACGAACTCTTCAGTGCGTGGCGCACCTTCTTCGAAAGAATTAGTCAGCGCGGACTAACCCTGCTGGTCTTCGAGGACATTCAGTGGGCCGACCCGGGGCTGCTCGACTTCATTGAATCCATTCTTGAATGGTCCCGCAACTTTCCCATCATGGTCGTCACACTTTCTCGCCCCGAATTGCGCGACCGCCGACCCGACTGGGGGTCAGGACTTCGCAATTTCAGTTCGCTCTACCTCGATCCCCTCACCGAACCGGAAATGCGCACGATGATCGGGGGCTTCGTTGAAGGCCTGCCCGAGCAGGTGACCACCAGTGTCCTTGCCCGCGCCGAAGGCATCCCCCTCTACGCAGTCGAGACTGTGCGCATGTTCGTCGGCAAGGGCTTTTTAGTCGAAGTTGAGGGAAAATATCGGGTTAACGGAGACATCGGCACACTGGAGATTCCCGAAAGCCTCCATGCGCTCATTGCATCACGTTTGGATTCTCTACCTGGAGAACAGCGAGGACTCCTGCAAGACGCAGCCATTGTGGGGATCTCCTTTGCCCCCGAGACCTTGGTCGGCACGATCGCCGCCGAGCGCAGTAATTTAGACCTCCAACTCCGCGACCTCGTTCGCAAGGAATTCCTTCGTTACGAAGCCGATCCCCGTTCGCCAGAATTCGGCCAGTACGGCTTTATTCAGGGCGTCATCGCCGAAGTGGCACTCTCGATGCTCTCCCGGCGAGACCGTAGTGCCAAGCACTTAGCGGCGGCTCGCTACTTCGAAAACAGCGACGACGAGGAAATGGCCATTGTGGTGGCCGCGCACTACTCCTCGGCGTACGAAGCCACACCTGAGAACGAACGAACGAACGAAGGTGCGCAGCAGGCAGGCGAGTGGCTAAAAAAAGCTGGCGACCGCGCTGCGCTCCTCGGCTCCGTTGTGCAAGCCCTCGAGTTCTACGTTCAGAGTTTAGAGAAACTGCCACCCTCCGAGACCAGACGAAAACTTCTGCGGACTACTGCGGACATTGCCAGAAAGGCTCAGCAAGATAGCTTGGCTTGGGACCTCGTCCACGAGGGCATAGAACTGGGCAACGAAGTTGGTGACCTCGTCGAAGTAGCCATGCTGCAAGCGCATCGCTTGGGCTTACAAAGTACCTGGAAGAATTCTGCAGAACTCACCGTGGAGGAGGCGACCGAGGCGCTGAGCCAAATGGGAGCGGACTTTGATGCAACTGCTCGAACCGAGATCCTCTCAGCCCTCGCCGGCGCAGGCTTGGCTCTGGCTCGCTACGAAACTTTGTCAAAATGTTCTGACGAGATTCTCGCTATTGGCGAACGGGTGCGGAGTGACAAAATTTTCTTACTGGGCTTACGATATCGAGCAACATTCTTAGCCAATACCGGCCGACCCCGAGAAGCCGTGCTCTTGAGTCGCGAGGTCCTCACCCTCGGTGAAGCTACCGACGATCTCGAGCAGGTCTGCAGTGGACACTTCATGTTGAGTATGACTAATACAACCAACGATCTGCATGATGCGTTTCTTCACGGATTGGAAGCCACTTCGCATGCTCGAAAACTAGGCATGAGGCCTACCGAGCGAATGAGTCTGCTCAATACGACCGAGTACGCGATTGCTCTGGGCTTATGGGAGGTGGCACGTCAACAAATTGAAGAGTTGCGTGAACTCGGACTCGACGAGGACACTCTCACAACCCTTAATTTGATGTCCGCGGAAATCGCTGCCCTGTCCGGTGACGCAACCGAGTCTCGGAAACTTCTTGAGAGTGATGTGGCAGTTCCAGGTCATGTTCACATGCAAACCTGGCAACTCTTCACGAGGGCTATCACGCATTACGGGCTCGGAGATTTTGACGCAGCTCTCGCAGCGGCTTCCACATCTCTAGCCCTCGACCCCACTGGTTTCAACGCCTCAACCGCAGCAGCCATCAAGGCGAGAACAGCGATTTGGCTGAAGTCGCGCGAGGTTGCCAATTCGTCACTCGTCGTTCTGTCGGAGTTTCCGGGTGACTACATCTTTAACGTGCACGAAGAAATCAGGGCTGGGCTCATGGCCCTCGACGGTGAAATCTCCAGTGCAGAAGAGCTGTACCGCACAGCCGCCGCTACGTGGCGCCGTCTGCATTGTCGGCTCGACCTGGGCCTCACCTTGTTAGAGATGATGCACCTCTGTGGCCGATCCGAGGCAACGTCTGAACTCTACGACGAAGCCGCCAGTATCTTTGGTGAGCTCGGCGCCACAGAACTTGCTGGCCGTTTACAGCAATGTCTTTTTCGCTAAGCCCGACTTTTCAAACTTTGGTGGAGGCTTCTCGCAGTTTTGCACGGGCGATAACGTCAGCAATCCGAGCACTTCCCTCGGCAAGGCTCAGGGCTGCACCGTCGCTAGCGATGCGCTCGTACTCAGACTTACCTAGAGAGTCACGAATCACCGAGAGGGCTGCGGGAAGTCCGTCAACGAATGTGTCGAAGGAGATACCTCGAGCCAAAATCGCGTGGAGGCACATGGCGTCTTCCAACTCTTGCTCAGCCACGAGCACGACAACCGCACGCACCAACGCTGAAGCCACCATGGTGTCACCACTGACCGACCACTTGTCTAAGAGGAGTTGGAAGGAGTCCCATTGCGCCACCTCTTCACGAAGGAGGTCCCCCAAGGCACTCAGGAGCATTCCGTGCACAAAGGTATTTCCTGACGCGGACGACATGGCAATTGCTTCTTGTGCCAAAGTCAAGGCCTTCTCAACATCACGTGGCGCTAAAAAAAGAGCCTGAGATCCCACTGCAATCGACGCGAACGACTTCATGGCCGATCCTCGACACAAGGTGACGCGCTCGGCCACGGATTCTGTTGTCATTTCTCGGCCGGTAACCACATCGATATATAGTCCGAAGGCCATACCGAAGCGGTCGTAACCGTCGAGTTCATCAGCGGCGAGATCGGCCAGAACTTCGTAGGCCCGTTCCACGTCGCCCTCGAAGAGAGCAATCTGGGCCAGGTCGCCACAGGCCCAAAGGAAAGGCTCGTACTCTCCACTCCTCGACGTCGCTATGGACTCAATCCCGAGGGCCTTAGCCTCCTCGAGCCGCCCTACGGCCCAGGCGCTATCGGACGCCATGGTGAGAAGCAGGGGCAGTTTGGGATGCTTCATCGCCCGAGCAATGTCGACAACCTCTAAACACCACTCGTAGGTTTCCGTGCGTAGCGCAAATCTAGCCACTTCGTGCGAGCAGGCCGCGATAATGATGGCGTGGTCATCGAGACCGCGCTCTCGGGACCAACGAAAAGCTGCTCGGAGATTAGATATCTCGTGATTGATGAAAACGTAAGATTCGGGCTCTCGAGGACTGCGGAATGCCGCAAAGTTCTGCTGGCTCAACTCCGCAAAATGAGCGGCGTGAAAATCACGGGCGTCGAGGGCGACCCCCGATTCGGCGAGATACTCTTCAGCGAATTGGCGAATAGTTTCCAAGAGGGAGAAGCGAACCGAGCCATCAATTCGCTGCGTTTGCACCAAGGACTTGCGGACCAGAGAATCAATAAGGTCGAGCATGTCGTATTCGTCTATCTCCTCATTGAGGTGGTTATAGACGGCGGCCAAGGTACTGGACAGGAAGCCGTCGGAAAAGGTGGCGGCGAACTGCAAAACACGCTTTTCGGTCTCGTCCAATAGGTCGTAGGACCACTGCACTGCGGTGCGTAGCGTCTGGTGGCGGTCACTCTTGCGTCGCGTACCCGTGAGCAGTCGGAAACGTTCGTCGAGCCGATCACGAATCTGCTCGGCGCTCATCGAGCGAACGCGTGCCGCGGCTAATTCGATGGCGAGGGGAATAGCGTCCAAACGTCGGCAGATCTCAACAATGAGATCAATGGAGCCCTCGGCCACGAATTCGGGGGCGGCCGCACGTGCTCGCTCCACAAACAATTCGGTGGCCGCCGAATCTGGACCCGTCTCGAGGGACGGAACCGGCCACATCCATTCACCTGGTACCCCGAGGGCCTCGCGGCTGGTGGCAACTAGCTTCACATCGATGCACCTGCTTAATATCTTACTTACCAGTGGAGATAGTTCCTCGAGAAGATGCTCGCAGTTGTCCAACAGCAGGAGCATCGACTTGCTTGAGAGAAATTCGATCAGCGCGGACTCCCACGTTCCCCCGGCTTGAGGCGACAGTAGGAACACTGACGCAATCGCCTCCGTCAAACCCTCTCCGTCGGCAATCGGTGCGAGTTCTACCATCCAGACGCCATCGCGATAGTCACTTGCACCGTCGGCGACCGACTGAATAGCCAGTCGGGTCTTACCCACGCCGCCCACGCCGACCAGGGTGACGAGTCGATGTTGCGACAAGAGCTCACGCACGGTAGCGATCTCCGCGCCACGACCTACGAAACTCGTGGTCTGTTGCGGTAAATTACCCGGAATCGCGTCTAAGGTCCGCAGAGGTGGAAACACCCGTTGGAGACCTTCGGCTACAACCTGATAAAGATTCTGCGTCTCCGAGAGGTCACGTAGGCGACAGGGGCCTAAATCCATTAATTCGTTACGGGATATCAAATTCGCCGTCGATGCGGACAGCACAATTTGACCACCGTGACCCGCCGACATAATGCGAGCAACCCGATTAAGAATTGGTCCAAAGTAGTCTCCACTACGGCGTTCAACTTCCCCGGTCGCTACACCCATACGCACTGGCAACTCCAGCTGGCGTTGCGCCTCTATCGCAGCGGCGACACCGTTGGTCGGCGATGCGAATACGCAGCACATCCCGTCACCCGTGTGCTTGAAGACTGTCCCACTGTGAGCTTCGACAATTGTTCTGAGAACTTCATCGTGAGCGGTGAGCGCAGCCCTCATCGCGACTTCGTCGGCCTCCCATAATTTCGTCGATCCTTCGATGTCGGTGAACAGGAAAGTCAGGGTGCCCGATAGCTCGTCGGATGGGCTCAAAGTCATTTCCAGAGAATAGAACATCCACATTCTGAACGCGTCTTTCGAATGATACGGATTTCGATTGTCGTAGTAACCTTCTCAACCGTGGCTATTCTTCTTGATCTCCAGAAAGTCACCTTCGAAGGTGCGGACCGCACCATTATCAAGGAACTCTCCCTCACCATCTCCTCGGGCGACCGAATCGGGGTCGTTGGAATTAATGGAGCCGGAAAATCAACACTTCTCAATCTCATTGCGGGCGATCTAGCACCAGATAGTGGAATTATCCATCGGGGCAAGGGCGTTCAAACGGGCGTTTTGCAGCAAATCCCTGTTTTACCCAAGGGGACTGTTCGTCAAGCCATTGGAGACGGCTGGCAGGCCGACTCGGCCCTCGACCGACTCGGAATGATGGCGGCCGTTGACAGCGATACTCAAAATCTGTCTGGGGGCCAGGCGAAGCGGGTCGCCCTCGCCCGCGTGTTTGCCGAGCCTGACGATCTACTCATTCTCGATGAGCCAACCAACCACCTCGACCTCGCCGCCATCCAGTGGCTAGAACAACAAATAACTCAATTTCGAGGCGCCGTCATTCTGGTCAGCCACGATCGATTCCTTCTCGATCAAGTCACCACCCGGATGGTTGAAATTGACCGCGGATCAACCTTTGTTCACGCGGGGGGTTATTCTCGCTATCTCGAAGCCCAAGCCGAACGTGAAGAGCAGGCGGAGCGTGCCGAAGCGACTCGTCGTAATCTCGCGCGCACGGAATTGGCGTGGTTGCGCCGTGGGGTTAAGGCGCGTTCCACTAAACCACAAGCGCGCATCGACGCCGCGCAACGTCTACTCGCCCAGCGCCCCGACGGACCGTCACGCTCTGGGGAACTCGACCTATCGGTAGAAACTCCGCGACTCGGTAACACGGTGATCAAGGCGCACCAGATTTCTTTTGCGTACGACGAATCCCGCGACATCATCAATGATGTGTCCCTCGAACTCGGCCCTGGGGATCGGATCGGGATCGTCGGACCGAACGGCGCTGGAAAATCAACCTTCATGAACTTAATGGCCAAAGTTCTCGAACCTCAGCGCGGAACTGTCAAGCACGGACCAACCGTGAAGCTGGCTTTTTTTGACCAGAGCGGTGGGAATTTCAATCCTGAAAAGACTGTTCAAGAGTTGGTGGCTGGCCCCCAAGGAGTGCCGGGCTCGGTAGCCGACATCGCGCTGATGAAGCGCTTTTGGTTCACCGGGGCCACCCCAGGAACCAAGGCAAAAAACCTCAGTGGCGGTGAGCGGCGGCGTCTGCAGTTGTTGCTCGCACTCGCTCTTCGCCCCAACGTACTTTTTCTCGACGAACCAACCAATGACTTAGACCTGGAGACCATTCGCCTCATCGAAGAATTCTTAGCCGAGTGGCCGGGCACGCTTGTTGTCGTTTCGCACGACCGAACCTTTCTCTCGCGCACGACTGATCGACTCATCGAAGTGAGATACGACGGTTCCATCACCGACGTCCCAGGAGGCATCGATGGCTGGATAGCCAGAGCGGCCGGTGTCGAACGCAATCTCACCTCGGCGGGCTCGGCCTCGGTCGAAACATTTGAATCGACGAGTGGAATACCAAGGGGCAAACAAATTCGTGACGCAGAAAAAGCCATGTCGAAGCTCGACCGACGTCGAGCAACCCTGAACGAGAAGATTCTTAATTCGAGTGATCCACTCGAACAAAAGGCATTGAGTAGCGAGCTGAATGCGCTACTTGTCGAGTTGTCAACAGCCGAAGAGCGTTGGCTCGAACTTTCAAACGGTTAGGGCTTGGGTCCCAAAGCGCCCCACAGGGCCGTGCCAATGGCGTTCAGGGTGGCGACGCCCACTTCCTTATTGGAATTCTGTGCGCTCATCATGGCCACCAGGTAATTACGTCCGGCTCCGTGGACCCAACCTAGAGAGTTGACCTGCCAGCGAAAACTACCCAGCGGCACCCAACCATTTTTCAGTGCCACCGTGACACCCGTTGGTACGCCGCCGCTCGCCCCCCACCGTTGGTCGGGCACGACGTGTTCCATGAGTTGCAAAATCGTTGCTTGGTTGGCGGCCGACACCACTTTCGACGGAAGAACCAAGTTGGCCAGAAGCGTCAGTTGGTCAGTTGGGGTCGAAGGAGTAATTCCCCAGCCCGGGAAGGGCGATCCCATGCAGTAGGTGCAGTGGTTCGTGCCCGTGGATACAAGGCCAATTCGGTTGTTGAACGCAGCGAGTCCGTCTGGTCCCCCGATGACATTCCACAACACGTCGGTGGCGGCATTGTCACTGTTTTCAATCATCGGCTTTAACAAGGTGAGTGGATCGAGCTGCGCCACGGTTCCCTTCGTCGCAGGCGAATGGGCTGGCCCCATTGTGAGGAGGGTTGCGGCGATGTCAACTTTGACCATACTGGCCGTCATCTGCGGACCAGACGGACCAAATAACCACGATCGACCCGTAACGAGGTCGCGAACCGCCACCTCAGTGACCCCGGGCCGAGACGCGAGGGCCGCCGAGACCGCTACCGCAACGCGTGGGTCGGTAGGGATTTTGTGTGGTCGATTCACGTGGTGCTTCGGTACTACGGCGAGAGTGGAACGCGAAGTACTGAGTACCGTGACCGCGGCCGTCACTGATACGAGGCCAAGCACGACCAAGGTGACAACGAAGAACGACAACACCTGCATCCGACGGTGACTTTTCACCGATGCGTGGCGTCCGCGCTGTGCCATCGATTTTTCCACCTGACCGAGTCGTACTGCAGAGTTAGAGCAATATTCCCAGTTTTCGGTGTTCGGCGGGGTGATACTCCTAGGGCAACCGGGCAGCTCGCCAACGGGCGTAGCGACCCCGAGAACGCAGGGAGCCCTCCCCATCTTCACTGGCCACTAGCGGTGACGTGGCCAGGAGCCGGGCACCCACGCCCAGGGTCAAGAGTTCACCAATTTCCACGACCACGCGGTACGGGCCGTGACGAAAAGTATCACCGAAGAGAACCGCGCCGAGAAGCATGGAGGCGATGGGGTTCACCAGAATGAGCGTTGATTGCGAGGCCGCGAAGGATCCCGTTTCGAAAGCTCGCTGCATGAGGAAAAAAGAAAACCCACCGATAATCGCCAACCCGTAAAGAGACGGCGACCGAACTAGGGCCGCAGGGTTCGATAGTTGCTCACTGGCCACCTTGGTGCACGCGGCAGTCACCGCGAAGCCCATGGCGGCGGCGGTGGCGAGTCGAATAGCTCGTCTCGTTACATTCCGCGAGCCTCCACCCCACGTGAGGGCTGCCATAAGCGCTATCGCCACGAGGACGGTGGCGAGCCAGGTAGCGGTCGTAGCTGACGTCACGCCCGCACGCGCTGAACTCGTGCTCAAAAAACCCGTTAAACCAATGGCCATAGCTGCCACCGAGAACACGTCTCTTCGACTCAGCGTAAATCCGTACCAACTCCATAGAACCAGGACAACGAAGGGTAGCTCCGCGACCAGGATTGGTTGTACCGTCGTCAGACTGCCGACGTTCAGGGCCGCCACTTGGGTCGCAAAACCCAGAGCCATCACACTGACCCCGCCAAGCCACACCCGCTGACTCAGCATCCGACGAACCAGACCACCGTTGATTTCGCCCGCCTGTGGCTCCACGCCAAGTCGCTGCATAATGCTTCCCAGCGCGTTGAGTAGGGCCGTCACCACAGCGAGAAAAATGACCACGCGACCAGACTAGGTCTCCCACAGTGGCACACTGAGCGCGTGCCGGGGGTGATTCCTAGCGGCGCAAAATTCGTTCGTGTAGGCGAGCCGACTCCGCATCTATCCACAGTTCTTGCTGCGGTCGTGAAGCGGGCCCACTGGCTCCTGGAGATTGACGAGCCCGCAATGACGCTCCGGGAGCGTAGTCCTCTAGCGTGCCCGGATAACCGTGCTCCATCGCTAGTTCAGCTAATGGCGTATTGGTTGAGAGTGCCTCGGCTACCAAGCGACCGACTTTTTCGTGGGCTTGGCGAAATGGTTCCCCAGCCACTACTAGACGTTCGGCCACGTCGATGGCTCCGAGGAGGTCATCGTTGGCTGCGGCCGCTGCAGTCGCTTCGTGGAACTCCATAGATCGAAAGGCACCGGCGAGTGCCGCGAGTACCACCAGGGCGCTGCTAACCGAATCGAATAGTGGTTCCTTATCCTCCTGCAAGTCGCGGTTGTAGGCCAATGGGAGACCCTTCAACATCACGAGAACGCTGGTGAGATTTCCGACCAATCGCCCACTTTTACCACGAGCCAATTCCGCCACGTCACTATTTTTCTTCTGTGGCAACATCGATGAGCCGGTGGTGAAGGCGTCACCCAGGGTAGCGAATCCAAATTCGCTACTCGTCCACAGCACTAGCTCCTCACCAATCCGTGAAAGGTGTACACCGAGAAGGGCAATGTCGAAGAGAGTTTCTGCGACAAAATCACGGTCGCTCACCGCATCCATCGAATTAGCAAAGGGCTCACGAAAGCCGAGCAAGCCTGCCGTATAACCGGGGTCGATGGGCAAGGAAGTTCCGGCTAACGCACCCGCACCTAGCGGCGAGACGTTCAGCCGTTCTCGCGAGTCACAGAGTCGGTCGATATCACGTAAGAGCGCGCAGACGTGGGCCGACAGGTGATGCGATAGCAGCACCGGCTGAGCTCGTTGCAGGTGGGTGTAGCCCGGGAGGTAGGCGTTGGAAAACTTCGCCGCCTGTTCCCGTAGTGCCGTCGTGAGTTCCAAGGTGGCTAGGGCGATTTCCGTAATCGCGTCGCGGGCAAATAACCGGAGCGTGGTGGCCACTTGGTCGTTGCGACTTCGTGCGGTATGAATTTTCGCCCCGGTCTCGCCGGCGAGTTCGGTGGCGCGCCGTTCGATCGCCATGTGAATGTCCTCATCGGTTTCGCTACGAACGAACTCCCCCGAGGCGAATTCCCCCTCTATCTGCTCGAGAGTCGAGGTCAGCACCAGCGCTTCCCTGTTCGTCAGTAAACCAACGTGTTCTAAGCCTGCGACGTGAGCCTTAGTTCCCATGATGTCGTGGTGATACAGGACGTGGTCAAAGGAGTAACTCTCCGAGAGAGACCACAGCGACGCCGCCATCGGCGAACTGAAACGACCACTCCACAGCGTCATGGGCGGGGCGGGGTTGAGTGCTTCGCGCCTTGACGCGCCGCCCAGGTCTTTACACCTAGGCCGTAGATCTTGACGAAGCCCTCGGAGTCGGCGTGCTGAAAAGTATCCGCCGCGTCGTAGGTCGCCAGACCGTGGTCGTAGAGCGCAAGGTCACTGCGGCGGCCCACTACGGTCATCAGACCAGGCGCGTCGAAGCGAATCCGCACGTCCCCACTCACCGCACGCTGCGTTTCATTCATGAACGCATCGAGGGCTTCTTTCAGTGGCGAAAACCACATTCCGTCGTAGACCAACTCAGCCCATCTGATTTCGAGTCGCTGCTTCTCTCGAGCGAGGTCTCGCTCGAGACAGAGGTCTTCCAGTGCGCTGTGCGCTGTGATGATGGACAGTGCACCAGGGCATTCGTAGACCTCGCGCGACTTGATGCCCACGCGGCGATTTTCCACCATGTCGAGGCGACCTGCGCCACGCGCACCCGCGATGACGTTCATGGCCCCGATGATGTCAAACAGGGGCATAGTTACACCATCAACGGCTACGGGAAGGCCATTTTCAAAGGAGATAACGGTTTCGGCAGTGTCGCTAGTGGTCTGACGCGTCAGCGTGTAGGGCTCACTCGGCGGCTCATTCCAGGGGTCTTCTATTTCCCCACACTCGATGGCCCGCCCCCAGAGATTTTCGTCAATGGAGTAAATCTTTTCCTTCGTTGCCGTAATGGGGATATTCCACTTGTGGGCGTAGTCCACCGAGTCCGCTCGGGTCATACCCCAGTTTCGTGCCGGCGCCAGCACCTTTAGATCGGGAGCGAGGGCGTGGGTCCCAACTTCAAAGCGAACCTGGTCATTTCCCTTACCCGTACAACCGTGACCCACTGCGTCGGCGTCAAAGCGACGCGCTTGATCGACTAAATGCCGCACGATGACGGGCCGGCTCAGGGCCGAAACCAAGGGGTACTTCCCTTCGTAACGAGCATTAGCCACAATCGCCGACGAGCAGAACTCATTAGCCATTTCGTGCCGTGCGTCGACGACAACGCAGTCGAGAGCTCCAGCGGCTAACGCGCGGTCGCGTAATACGTCGGGGTCGGAAATATCACTTTGGCCCACGTCAACCGCGACGCAGACAACTTCGGCCGCCTGCTTGTTTTCCAATAACCAGCGGACTGCAACCGAGGTGTCGAGACCTCCGCTGTACGCCAAAACAACTCGTTTAACCATGTTTCTACTTCTTTCTTTTCGCGGCGGTCGTATCCAGACCAGCCAGTATTCGTAAATCATTAGCTAGCACTGCACCACCGTAATTCTCGCGTGCGATAACCAGAATCGTGTCATCACCCGCCACCGTTCCGAGCATGCCCACGAGGCCACTACGGTCGAGCGCCGAGGCCACGACGTGCGCGCAGCCCGGGGGCGTTCTCACAACGATGAGATGACCAGAATTTTCAATCTCCATCCCCCACTCACCCAAGAGGCGGCGCAGGTGATCAAAGGGGGCGGGTCCGAGACTAGGGGCCTGCGGTAGCGAGAGGCGTCGAACGCCGCCAGCGGACACCTTCACTGCGCCAATTTCCTGCAAGTCGCGCGTTACCGTCGCCTGCGTGGCCGCAATACCTTCGCTCACCAGAATCCTTACGATGTGCGCAGCCGTTGACACCACCTGCTCATTGATAATTTCGGCCACCCGGTGCTGACGCTGAGATTTTGTCATTTCTTACCCACTATCCATCGTAAAATTCCTCGCATCGCCGTCGTGCGGTGGTGCACCTGGGACCAGATCAGCGAGTTCTCGTTATCGAGCACCTCGTCGGAGATTTCTTCACCACGATGAGCCGGCAGGCAGTGCAAAATCGCCACGCCCGGCTTCGCGAGGTCTAGCAGTTGGCGATTCACCTGAAAGGCTGCCAAATGACTTCTCCGCACCTCTGCTTCAGCTTCGAAACCCATGGATATCCAGGAATCGGTGTAGATGGCGTCCGCTCCCTCAACGGCCTTCTCCGCCGTCGAAAACAGACTCAGCGTGCCGCCGTGTTCGGCGAGGGTATTGATCAGGGTCACGTCATAGGAGCTCAATTGATATTCGTTCGGAGCGCCGACGCGAACATGGGCACCGAGGCGCGTCAGGGCTGACGCGAGGGAGCGCGTGACGTTCGTGGCATCGCCCACGTAGGCGAGGGTCAGACCCTTCAGGTCCTTAACTTTGCCCTTGGTGAAATGTTCGGCGAGAGCCAGCACGTCAGCAATGGCCTGAGCGGGGTGTGAATAATCAGAGAGCAAATTTACGTAGGACACTCGATCACCAGTAGCACTGATCATGCGCTCGAACTTAGAGTGGTCAAAGACGCGAGCCGCAATAATAGAACTCGTGGCCGCCAAAGTTCGTGCCACGTCCTCGGCAGATTCGCGCACGTCCAGGCCAATTTCCGCCTGCGTGAAAACCGCAACCCGTCCGCCCAACTGCTCAATGGCACAGAGCGAACTTGCCTTCGTACGCAGACTGGGCTTCTCGAAGATCAGAGATACGCCACGCTGAGCTAGTTCCGTACCGTCGTAGTTCTTCATCGCCAAGCGGTAGATGGAGGTCAGATCCTCCGTCGGCGTCGTTGAAATTCCTAAAAAATGTCGGCTCACGAGAGCACCTCCGTTGATGGAACAGTCTTGGACAAAATTGCCGATAGCGCGTGGGGTCGCGATCCGTTGCCCACCAATACCCGCTGGGCGCCGGCGTCCACCGCCGTCAGCGCCGCCTGCATCTTGGGCGTCATACCTTCACGGACCGCACCGGAGGCCATGAGTTTGCGTACTTCACTTCGCGTTACGGAACTCAGGGCTGAGCGCGAATCATCCGGGTCGCTGCGTAACTGGTCCACGTCACTGAGCAGCACCAGAACGTCAGCACCGAGCGCGGCTGCGAGGGCTCCGGCGACGGCGTCAGCATTGCAGTTCATCAACTCGCCATCGCCATTGGTGGCCACTGGACTCACAACGGGAACAAGGCCCATCTTCAACAGGCCCATAATCACGCGTGGATTCACCACTGGGGCCGAGCCGGTATTAGCCCAGTCGGCGCCGAGCGAAGTCGCAATAAAAGTGTGATCCGAACTGCCGTCAATCCCCACGCAGGGTAAACCCGCAGCGCAGAGCGTTGCCGTCATTAGAGAATTCACGTAGCCCAGACCCATAGCGACACAGCGCATCGCGGCTGCGTCGGTTACGCGAAGACCCTCACGAAAAATTGACGGCACGGCAAGGGCGTCGAGCAGCTCAGAAATCTGAGGTCCGCCACCGTGCACAACTACGACGTCAGTTCCAGCCAGGGTCAGCTGCGAAATATCCTGAGCCAGTGACGTCAGTACGCCGGCGGCATCACTCGATGCCGACAGGGCGTTCCCCCCGAGTTTTACGACCATAATCACGGAGCCACACCCGCCATTACAAGCCCCATCACCTCGGGCAATCCCAGGGCCACGTTCGCCGCCTGAATCGCCTGGCCCGCTGCTCCCTTGGTGAGATTATCTAGTGACGACATCGCCACCAACCAGCCCGTTCGCGGATCGACCTGCGCCGAGACGAAACAGAGGTTGGATCCTAGGGCGTCCTTCAAACTCGGCGGCTCCGGTGAGACGACCACGAAGGGCTCGTCAGCGTAGGTCGCCCTGAGAAGTTCGAGAGCCATCTCCGTCGTAAAATTCGCCGTAGCCCGGCCGTAGGCGGTGACCAGCATTCCGCGACTCACCGGCACCAAGTGCGGCGTAAAGATGACGTCTGCGGCAAGTTCTTGCTGAATTTCAACAGTGTGGCGGTGGTGCAACACGCCGTAGGCCTCGGCGTTGGCGTGAAGGCGCGGAAAATGCAGCCGCTCACTGGGCGTGCGGCCGGCACCCGAAACACCACTGAGGGCGTTGATGACGATGCCCCGTCGATCGATAACGCCGGCGTCGACAAAAGGCCCCAGTGCGAGCGACGCCGCCGTTGGATAACAACCGGGGCTGGCGATGAGGCGAGCCCCAGGTAATTCGCTACGGTGGCGTTCAACCAGCCCGTAGATTGCGCTCCCCAAGAGTTGCGGAGCCGTGTGCTCGTGACCGTACCAAGTGGCGTAGTCACTGGGCGACGTCAATCGAAAGTCCGCCCCGAGGTCGACGACCATTGCCCCAGACTCCAGCAACCGAGGGGCTACTGCCTGACTCGATCCGTGTGGCAGGGCTAAAAACACCAGGTCGGATTGCACTGAGAACACGTCGTCGGTCGCCGCGTACACCTGGTCGCGGTACGCCCCCGCAAGGCTGGGTGCGTGCCCCGCAATCGTCCTACCAGCAGCGGACTCTCCAGTGGCCAGCACCACCTCAAATTCATCGTGACTCGAAAGCAAGCGAAGTAGTTCGGTACCAACGTAACCCGAGGCGCCGACGACAGAGATTTTCATATGTGCAATTTTATGCACAGAAGTGGTGTTTAATGCAAATTGTTGTTGGTCGGATGCTTGCGCCATAGCCAACAGACTGTCCACCTAAGCACCTCGCTACGCTGGGTGCTGCGTAGTTGCGCATATTTGGAAAGTTGCGAGTAGGACACATGAGCCGACGAGGTTGGATTCTCTTCATCGCCATGTGTCTAATTTGGGGCATTCCCTACTTGTGCATACGTGTCGCAGTTCGCGAGCTCGACCCTGGATGCCTCGTTTTTGCTCGCACCATGCCCGCCGCACTCGTACTACTCCCCCTGGCCTGGCGACGGGGGACGCTCTCGTCATTACGAGGAAAAATGGGCTGGCTCCTGGCCTATTCCGTGATCGAATTCGGAATTCCGTGGTTCCTAATGAGCACGGCCGAACGTCACATCTCGTCATCGCTCGCGGGTCTCATCATCTGCACAGTTCCACTCATCGCCGTCACCATCAACAAAGTGATTCATCCCCAACAGATCATCGGACCCCATCGGCTCGTGGGTCTCGGACTGGGAACCTTGGGCGTAGCAATTCTCGTCGGGCTCGATGTACGTGGTTCCGCGGCTGGCTGGGTTGGACTGATGCTCCTCGTCGCGGTGGGCTATTCCATTGGGCCAATGATCTTGTCGTACCGCCTCCACGAGTCCTCCGGCCTGGCGGTGGCGGCCGTCTCGGTAACGGCGGTAGCAGTCGCCTACGCCCCCTGGGGCATGACCCACTGGCCCTCGCATCTGCACCCGACAACCTGGTTGGCCTGCGGGGTCTTGACCGTGATATGTACGGCCGTCGCCTTCACCCTCTTTTTTACACTTATTCAAGAGGTGGGTCCCTCGCGAAGTGTCGTCGTGACCTACGCCAATACCGGGGTGGCAGTCCTCCTGGGTACGGTATTTCTTAACGAACGGCTGACCGTAGGAATTCTCGTGGGCTTTCCCTTAGTCGTCATAGGTTCCTACTACGCGACGAGCCGGCGCAGCGTTTCACCGGAGGCCTAGGGCTGGCGTCGCCATCCCCTGGGTGGTGAATGAGCTAGAGGAGTGGGGCTCCGCGAAGTTCCGCGTGGAGCCCCGCGGCAGCTTGGAGAAGCGCGGCGCGAGCAGTCATCACTTCGGCCTCATCAAGCGTCCGATCCCTCGCACTCAGTCGAATGGCAAAAGCCAGCGAGCGGACATCTGGGGGGAGATTTCCACCGGAGAAAACGTCGAAGAGTTCAACCGACTCGACCACGTCGGAAGCGGCACGAAGGCTTCGCGCCAAGGTCGACGCCGACACACTCAGTGGCGTCACGAGGGCGAGATCGAAGAGAACGGCGGGGAATTTCGATGGCACTGGGGTGGTCAGAGATCGACGCAAAACTTGTTGCGAGTCGCCCACGACGTCAATATCAAGTTCCAATAGTCCCAGGCGCTGCCCGACTCGGGCTTTTGGAGCGACGTTCACCATGAGGGCGGGGTCAATTTCACCGACTCGGCCGATAACGGCACGCGTACTCGCATCCACTATTAGCGCGTAGCGCGTGGGGTGCCATCCCGCTGGCCCGGTGGACTGCACGAGATCGGTGTCCGCTAAGGCCAAACGCCCGATGATGACCCGCCAACTCGCCACTGCGGAGACCGCGTCATCATCGACTCGTCCCAGCACGACCGTCATCACCTCGTGCTCCGACGGCAGCAACACCTCCTGCACGCCAGCGTTGCCACCTCGAGCGAGGCGCTTCACCGGTGCATCGTTGGGGTGCACGGCGACTGAGCCGATTTCGAAGAGAACTACGTCGCCGTTGCCACGCTCTTGGTTTCTGCTCCACGCCCGAGCAAGACCAATCACCATTGATGAGCGGAACACGGACTCTTCGGCCGCCAGTGGATTGGTGATGCGAATTTTTGTCCCCAGTGGATTGGTGAGCTCGAAGTCTTCGTCACTCCCGAGAGATGGCGTCCACGCCTCCAGCCAACCCATGCCTACTGAAGTTGACCTCAAGGAACGTCGCAGATTCTGACGTGCGCTCCAAGCACCCGCCTGCGTCCACGTTGGGGTGCGGCGACCTAGACGACGATAACTGTAGAGACGAGCAATCTCTTCAATCAGGTCGGCTCGTCCGGCCTCACCAGACCTAATATCCAGACGTGACGAGGGAACTCTGACCGACAAGGTTTCCCCAGCGACCGTGACCTCGCAGTTGAGAAAACGAAGAAGTCGGGCGGCCTCGTCGGCGGAAATATCGGTCCCCAGCAGTGCACTGATTTCGAGTGTGCTCACTGCGACGACGGGAAGTTCGGGAAGTATGCCCTCAGAGTGCTGCGTACGCACCCACTCAATATCTGGCGAGGACCACGAGAGTACTTCGACGAAGCGATTCATCGCGGCGTGCGCATTGTTGAAATCAACCCCCCTCTCGAATCGGTGCGACGCTTCTGATCGCAGCCCGAGCCGCTTGGAACTACGGGCAATCGTCATCGGGTCAAAGTAAGCAACTTCGAGGAGGACTTCGCAAGTGTCGGCGCGAATTTCACTGCTAGCGCCACCCATGATGCCCGCGAGCCCGATGACGCAGTCCTTCGAGTCCACGATGACACAGTCGACTCCGGTGTCCCCCAGTCCCCGACCGGGACGACCCAGTTCTCGCTCCACGCCGTCTAGCGTCACCAGTATTTCGCCGGGCTGAGCCTGACGAACCCCGATGTGCTGTCCGGCAACGTGGGCCACGTCGTAGGGGTGGGTGGGTTGTCCTCGCTCCAGCATCACGTAATTGGAAGCATCGACAACATTGTTGATGGCCCGCATTCCCGCCATTTCCAAGCGACGCACCACGTGGCTTGGTGAATCCGAGACGACCACTCCTCTAATCTCTGCGACGAGGAGTTGGCCGCAGAGCTCAGGGGCCGTAATGGACGCCGACGCTCGGGCCGTCCCTCCAGACTCAGATACGCGCTGAGCAGGATCATGGATCGTCGTAGAGAATCGAGCAGCCAGGTCACGGGCCACACCCATCACGCTCCACGCGTCCGGACGGTTGCCTTCGGGTGAAATATCGAATACCACATCAGCGCTAACACGCAGCAGCTCTAATAACGGCAATCCCGGGTGCACCCCTTCGAAGCCATCAAGCAGCATCAGGCCGTTGTGGTCATCACCCAGTCCGAGCTCCTTACCCGAACAGAGCATGCCGTTGCTGGTCACACCGCGCATCTTTCGTAGGGCAATCTCAAAATTACCCGGTAAGACTGCACCCACTGGCGCCAGCGGAACGTGATTGCCGACTTCGAAGTTCATCGCTCCGCAGACGATTTCGATGGGGCCAGCGCCTGCTTCAACGATAACGCGGCGAATACGGTCCGCTCCCTCAATGGCGTGAATTTCTTCCACCCGCGCCACCACGACGTCCTCGAGCCCCGCCCCGACGTTCTCCACGCCTTCCACCACGAGACCAAGGTCGTCAAGAATCTCGTGGAGAAGCGTCACGTCATCGGGCAAATCAACAAAATCCCGTAACCAGCTCAGGGGGATCTTCATGAGAACTGCTCCAAAAAGCGCACATCGTTGTCGGTAATGGCCCGCATGTCGGCGATACCGTGACGCATCTGAGCACAGCGGTCAATACCGAAACCGAAGGCAAATCCCGAGTAGCGGGAGGTGTCGATACCCACCGCGGCGAAGACCGCCGGATCAACCATTCCACAACCACCCAGTTCGATCCACCCAGTCTGTGAGCAGGTGCGGCACCCCGCGCCACGACAGAGCGTGCACGTGATTTCAAACTCAGCTGAAGGTTCGGTGAAGGGAAAGTACGCCGGGCGAAGGCGAGAGGTTATCTCGGGGCCGAAATACTCCTTCGTAAACTTCTCGATAACACCCGCGAGGTCCGCGAAAGTAATGCCTTCGTCCACGACGAGACCTTCGATCTGATGAAAAGCCGCTAAATGCCGAGCGTCGGGAGTGTCTCGACGGAAACAACGTCCTGGCATGACAGCGTGAATCGGCAGGGTGTCGTTCGCAACCGCCTCTTCCATCAGGTGGATCTGCGTCGGCGACGTATGAGTGCGGAGGAGCACTGTTTCCGGTTCTCCGAGTTCGACGTAGAAGGTGTCCCACATTCCACGCGCCGGATGAGCTGGTGGGATGTTTAGCGCTTCGAAGTTGTACCAGTCAGTTTCAATCTGCGGTCCATCAGCGATGGTAAATCCCATACCCACGAACACGTCTTCCAACGTGGCTTGAGTTGTGGCAATAATTCCCGGGTGACCTGCGCGAAGTGGCAAACGAACGTGGGCCGCGACAACGTCGCCTAAATCAAGACGATCAGCTTCGTACTGAGCCTGACGCTCACCCTCCGCGAGCACACCCTCGCGTCGCGCGTAGGCGTCGAGCACGCGACGACGTGCCGATTGCAGAGTAGATCCAGCTTCACGTCGGGCTTCGGGTTCGAGCTCACCCAAAGACCTCTGCAGCTGAGTAAACGCCGAGCGTTTCCCATGGACTTCAGCCTCACAAGCCGTGAGTTCGTCACCGTTCGCGCATGCCTCAATACGGGAAAGGGCCTGAGCGACGAGTTCTTCTAATTGATCAAGCGTGGGCTTACTCATCAGTAGTCATCGTAGGGGGTGCTTGGCGCCACCGAGAACCAGAACTGGCCGCGTAAAGAACGAGGGCCGACGCAATCGAAACGTTCAGAGACTCGGACCGTCCCGACATGGGAATAGTCACCCGCTCGTCGCACATCGTGGAACTCAACTCGCTCAGGCCCTCGGACTCATTGCCCATAACAATAATGGAGGCGGTAGAAAACTCCACCTCGTTAATCGGCCGTCCACCTCGTACGACGGTGGCCAAGGAACGCGCACCCGCTCCGCGACCCCAGGTGACGACCTCTTCTAAGTTTTCGTGAACGATTACCGGCACGTGGAAAATTGATCCAGCCGTCGAGCGCAGAGTTTTCGGATTGTAGGGGTCAACACAGTGACCGGTGAGTACAACGGCGCGCGCACCCAAGGCGTCGGCCGTTCGAATAATCGTTCCAGCGTTTCCGGGGTCTCGTACCTCGTGGAGCACGAGCACAACGCCATCGAGTGGCAACGATAACGAGTCCAGGTTCAGTGCCGTAAAGCGAACTGCACCGATGACGGGCTGAGGTGTTTGCGAGTCAGCAACCTTTTCGAGCACTCCAGGCGCCAAGGTAAAAACACGTACGCCGTCCGCGGTGGCCCGTTGCACAATTTCTTCCACAGCCAGGTTGGCCACTTGGTCGACGTAAATCGCCTCGAACTCCGCGCCGGCGTCGAGTGCGGCGCGAACAAGGTCGGGACCCTCAAGTACGCACACACCCTCGCTCCAACGAAGCGAGCGCTTCTGAACGAGGCGCCGTAAGCGACGAACCCGCTGGTGCGAGCCCGCCAACACCTCGTTCAGAGCGTCCTACTTAAGAGCGGCGGTTGCTTGAGCGACCAAGGCAGCGAATGCGGCGTTATCGTTCACGGCCAAATCGGCCAAAACACGACGGTCGACTTCGATACCGGCGGCGCTCAGCCCCGCGATGAAGCGGCTGTAGCTAAGACCATGCTCACGTGATCCCGCGTTGATGCGCTGTATCCAGAGCTTGCGGAACTCACCTTTGCGTGCACGACGGTCACGGAAGGCGTACACGCCAGCGTGCTGGACGGCTTGGTTGGCCGAACGGAAGGTACGACTACGGTCTCCGTAGTAGCCCTTCGCTTGTTCGAGAACTGCCTTGTGGTGCTTCTTGGCGTTAACGCCACGTTTCACTCGAGCCATTTTAGATTCTCCCTCTTTCCTTGTTCTCTACAGACCTAGTTGCTTCTTGACACGCTTTTCGATGCCGGGTGAGAAGTCGCTCTCTCGGCCCAGGCGGCGCGTACGCACCGACGTTTTGCCCTCAAGCAGGTGACCACGAAAAGCCTTACGGCGGCGCAGGCGTCCGGTACCAGTAATTTTCACACGCTTCTTAGCGCCACTGTCAGTCTTCATTTTGGGCATTTTGTGTCTCCTCTGTTGTCACTTCAATCACTGTTGTACTTACGATTACTGGCTCCACGGCCGCAGCGTCTTGGTTCTCCGCAGCGACTGGGGTGGGGGCTTTGGCCTTGGAATTCTTGTCGGGCCCCAAGACCATGATCATGTTGCGACCATCTAATTTTGCGGCCGACTCGACCCGTCCGGTTCCTTCAACTTTTTCAATAATTCGATCAAGAATTTTACGCCCGAGCTCCGGATGGGCCGACTCGCGGCCTCGGAACATGATGGTCACTTTGACCTTATGACCTTCTACGAGAAATTTTTCCACCAAGCGAGTTTTGGTGTCGAAATCACCAGGACCAATCTTGGGGCGGTACTTCATTTCCTTGATGCCAACATTCGCCGTCTTGCGACGCGACTCCTTGGCCTTTTGTGCTTCGTCGAATTTGAACTTTCCGTAGTCCATAATCCGACACACGGGCGGAACGGCAGTCGGAGCAATTTCCACGAGGTCGAGGTCGAGACTCTGAGCGAGAGCAAGGGCGTCACGACTCGTCATGACTCCCCGCTGTTCTCCCTCATGGTCAATGAGTCGAACGTTGGGCACGCGAATTTTGTCATTCACGCGGTGATCACCGGGCACTGTTGCGATATGTCTCTCCTTGCCTTCGTCGACCCACGGTGGGTCGAAACGGCAAGCGAGGTCCCAAAAAGAACCTATAAACCTGACATTGGAACAACGCCGAGGTGGAAGTCAGTTACGACCTCACTTGCTGGGGAACAACTCGAACTACGTTAGCAGACATGACAGATGACACCGCAGCCCCCGAAAACATGCTCAGCGACGATGAAATTAATGAGATACGCAGCTCGCCCGTCGAGACCGTTCTTGGCAATCACGTCTTCCACCTCATGGAATTAGCTGCCATCCACCTCTCGGCTGTACCCCCCAACCTGAACGAGGCCCAACTGGTCATCGACGCTCTCGCGGGGATGTTGGGGGCCGTCGAAGGCCGCCTTGGTGAACATTCCGCACTGTTTACCGATGCGCTCAGCCAGGTGCAACTCGCCTTCGTGCGGGCAGCCACCGCCCAGTAACACCGAACCCGCGAATAAAAAATCGCTGGCTAGGGTGTTGGCGTGAGCACTAGCACCCCCCTATCGCCACGAGCCGGGAAAAATCTGATACTCCTCGCGGTGGTCATTGGTCTTGCGACCTGGACGACCACGATGGTCATGTTCATCACCCAGCCGGGGATTTTGGGTGGAATCGACTTCATGGTCTACCGCGACGGTGCACACCACATGCTCACCGATGGTCGCACCTACGACGTGCAGTACTACGGTTTTCTCTACTTCACCTACCCACCTTTTTCGCTCTTCCTTCTGACCGTGATAAGTGTGACGTCAAAGTTGAGCGCGTTGATTTTCTGGTGGATTCTGTTGGGGTCGTCACTCGTCGCCACGATATACATGGCCATGGGCGAATTAGTGCTTCAGCCTCGATTGCGCTTAGCACTCGCCTTTGGCCTGTCGGGGATTTCCGTGACGTTCTTCGAACCACTACGAAGTTCCATGAGTTTTGGGCAAATCAATTTTCTCCTGATGGCGGGGGTTCTCTTCGCCTGCAGCGCTCCTCGCCGGGGTGGACCCATCGCACTAGGCCTAGCGGCCGCCATCAAGCTCACGCCCCTCATGTACCTCTACTTTTTCGCAGCCGAGCGCAACGGGCGTCGATTAGCAAGTGGGCTGCTCACCTTCGTTGCAGCCACCCTTGTCACCTGGCTCATACTGCCTCACGAATCAGCCACCTTCTGGCTCCACCAAGCCTTCTCCCCCGGTCACAAGGGGGGTGATGTCGGAGTTTCCAACCAGTCCCTGTACTCCTTTGCCTACTACGTGGCGCCCTCCAACCATCACCTCGGAACCATGCTCTGGTTGGGAATGGTCGCACTCACCCTAACCCTCGGACTCTTCGCCGCCACGCGCTACCTGACCGCCGGGCACAGAATTATGGCCGTTCTCGCTCTGGCCATGATCGAAGTTCTCCTCAGTCCTATTTCGTGGGCCCACCACTGGTCGTGGGTGGTGCTCATCCCCATCGTTTCTACGACGGCTCTTCACAGGTCGCGAGCGACATTTATCGCACTCGCACTGCTATTGGCCGTATCGATACTCCGTCCCTATAGGCACCACTCGACGGGGGGCTGGTTTCCGAAGCACTTCGGTTTCGCATCGACCCTGGAGGGTTTTTCACTTGTCCTAGCGGGCTTCATCGTGATTATCGCAATGGGGCTTAGTGAGCTGTACTCCTGGTCGCGACAACGACAATCTCCGACGCCTCATCTCGACCCCGAAGGCCGACTCGCCGAACAACCTCGACGGTGACACCCTCACTAATGTGACGTGATCCATCGGCAATTTCGAGGGCGTGAAAGTACATCTCTCGACCTGCGTCACTAACAAAGATTCCGTCGCCCCGCACAGCGCTGAACTGACCAATCTGGCCACGCAGTACCTTCACGAGGCGAAGGGTGCGTGACTAAGCAGATGAGCCATGGCTATCGCAGTCTCGGCAGACTCTCGGCCCTTGTTGGTGGCGTCATTACGCGATCGCTCTAGAGCTTGCTCGACCGTATTCGTGGTCAATACGCCGAACACGACCGGGACGCCCGTTGATAGCTGCACGTCTTGGACGCCGCGAGCGCACTCACCGGCCACCACCTCGTAGTGACCAGTGTCGCCTCGTATGACCGCGCCCAGCGTGATGACGGCGTCGTAGCGTTCAGGGGACAGGGCAAAGGCACGCGCCAGAAGTGGTAGCTCGAAGGCACCGGGGGCCCAGGCCACCGCAATGTCCTCACTCGCGACACCCGCTTCTTGCAAGGCGTCGAGACAGTGCGTCAGCAGTCGGGTTGAAATACCTCCATTGAAGCGACCACAGGCAATGCCAATACGCATACCAGTACCGTCATGGGGGCCGTCGAGGTAGACGCCCACTCGACTACGAAATTCGCCGTGCGCGGTGGGGTCCAGGACGGTTTCGTCGCTACTAGTCATCGAGGTTCCCCAGTAAGTGTCCCATGCGTTCGCGCTTCGTTCGCAGGTAGTTGATGTTATGCAGAGTTGGGATGGCTTCGATACCAACGCGTTCGATAATGTTCAACCCAAATCCGTCGAGACCGCCATATTTCGCGGGATTATTTGTCATAATACGCATGGTTTGCACACCGAGGTCCACGAGAATTTGCGCTCCGATACCGTACTCGCGACTGTCGATGGGCAGACCCTGCTCGAGATTGGCGTCGACCGTGTCGAGACCTTCTTCTTGAAGGGCGTAAGCCCGAATCTTGTGACCGAGACCGATCCCGCGGCCTTCCTGACCTCGGAGATAGACAACCACTCCCGAACCTTCGGCGGCCACCTTGGCCAGGGCCGCTGACAACTGTGGACCACAGTCGCAACGCAGCGAACCCATGACGTCACCAGTCAGGCACTCGGAGTGCACCCGCACCAGTGTCGCTGCATCGGGGGTAATTGTCCCGAAAACCATGGCGAGGTGCTGCTGACCGTCGAGAACATTCTCGTAGACCATTACCTGAAAATCACCGTGCTCGGTGGGCAAGGACGATTCGGCCACACGTTTGACCAGCTTCTCGTGGCGACGTCGGTAACGGATCAAGTCGGCGATGGTCACAATAGGTAGACCGTGTTCGAGGGCGAACTCCATCAATTCAGGGAGGCGCGCCATGTCGCTCTTATCCTTGGTGACAATTTCGCATAAAACACCCGACGGGGCCTTGCCCGCCAAGCGACAGAGGTCAACGGTCGCTTCCGTGTGACCGGCTCGCTTCAAAACGCCACCGGGACGGTAGCGCAGTGGGAAAATATGACCCGGGCGATTGAGATCACTAGGACGCGTTCTGGGGTCGATCAGCGCGCGAATAGTTGCCCCGCGGTCGTGAGCCGAAATGCCCGTTGTGGTGCCATGGCGGTAGTCCACCGAAACGGTGAAGGCGGTGCGTAGGGCCTCGGTGTTCGCCACAACCATCAGTGGCAGGTCGAGTTCGTCGGCACGGTCCGCTTCCAAGGGTACGCAGTACAGCCCACTGGTGTGTTCGAGGAAAAAGGCCATGTGCTCGGTCGTCACGTCCTCCGCAGCCATGATGAGGTCGCCCTCGTTTTCGCGGTCTTCGTCATCGACAACGACCACCATGCCGCCCTTGCGTAACTGTTCGACAGCTTCTTCAATTGTGTTGAGCGGCATTAGACCTCCAAGTCAATACGTATATCTTCGCCGATTCGCTCGACGTCCAAAAATTTTCCACGCCGGAGCGCTTCCATCGTAGGAGTCGATACCTCCGACAGCGCTGCTCGACCATCTCGACCGCCCGCTAGAGCTGCGGCCACGTACCAGACGACAAGGTTCACTAGACCCTGCTCAATGAAGGCGCTCACCACCGTGGGGCCGCCTTCTACCAGCACCTGCAGGACACCCTCTTTACCTAGCTGGTCCAAGAGATCCGTAAGCTCCCCTTCGAATTCATCACAGGGGTGTACTTGTGCGGTCTCGGGAACTCGCCCTAAGACCACGCGGCGGGGTTCGTAGGTGCGGTCGGCTAAGCGCGCCGTGAGCGCGGGGTCGTCGCTGCGCACCGTGGCGGCACCGACCACGATGGCCTGTGAATCCGCACGAAGGTGGTGACCGTTCTCACGAGCCGCCGCCGAGGTGATCCACTTACTACTGCCATCTGCAGTCGCCACACGACCGTCGAGGGTGGCTGCCACCTTCACCACGACGAAGGGGCGGCCCGTCTGTCGATGCCAAATGTACGGCGCCAACTGTTTTTTCACCTGCGAAGCGCCATCGCCGATTTCTACCTCGATGCCCGCCGCGCGTAAGGCGTTGAAGCCTAAGCCCCGCATCTTGATATCGGGATCTTCAATCGCAGCTACCACTCGAGTGATACCTGCGTTGATGATGACCTCCGTACAGGGGCCGGTGCGACCAGTGTGGCAACAGGGCTCCAGAGTCACGTAGAGCGTGGCGCCACGACTCTTATCACCAGCCGAGGCCAGCGCTCGCACTTCGGCGTGCGGGCCACCGAGAACGCTGGTCGCCCCTTCACCAACAATGACACCATTACGAACCACTACGGCGCCCACCCAGGGATTCGGTGGCGACAAGCGTCGAGCCGTGCTCGCCATTTCGATGGCGCGCAGCATTGGGGTCGACGGGGAACTCACGACTGAGCGTTCACGGCGAGGTATCGCAGCTGGCTCGCGGCGGCCAGGGGATCAGCCTGGGAAAAAATAGCACTGCCGGCGACCAGTACATTTGCGCCAGCCGCCACGGCGATGGGCACCGTGTCCTCATTGATACCACCATCAACTTCGATGTCGAGAAGTAAACCTTTCGCGTTCACGAGCTCTCGGGCTTGGCGGACTTTGTCCATGACGTCACCGATAAATGCCTGTCCGCCAAAGCCCGGGAACACCGTCATGAACAGGAGGAGATCAATGTCAGCCATAAACTTTTCAACCGCCGAAAATGGGGTGTCGGGATTCGCCGCGAGGCCCACCCGAAGACCCAGACTTCGGGCCTGAGCGATGAGTTCAGCGGTGCGTCCTATTTCCACGTGAACCGTGCAGCCGTCGGCTCCGGCCTTGGCGAAGGATGACAAGTAGTGCTCCGGCTGGGTCATCATCAAATGAACGTCAAAAAACTTCTTACTGTGAAGTCGAAGTGAAGAAACAACTGGCGGTCCGATCGAGACGTTCGGCACAAAATGGCCATCCATCACGTCCACGTGCACCCAGTCCGTCTCGGCGTCAACCGCCCGAACCTCGGCCGCCAGGTATCCAAAATCGGCGGCCAGGATTGAAGGGGCGAGGCGAAGTTGACCGACGGGACCAGCTGAAATATCACTCACGACATCAGCCTATGAGAAAGACGGCCGTCACGACCACGTGCTGTCGTGCGCGAGTCGAGCGCCACGCGCCCAGTCCGTAGCCAACATTTCACGACCACCGGCCGGCACCACCCGCTGCACCCCCAGCACGCCGTTCGCGCAGTGCAAGCCGACTTCTCCGTCGTCGAGAGTCACCAGTCCCGGACCCCGAGATCTTGCGTTCGAACGACGAGCCGAGACGACTCTGACCCGCTGGGCACCCACGAAGAAATAGGCCCGAGAACATCTCACAATTCGACCAAGTTCCTCGACCGTTGCGAGGGGTGTGAGATGGAAATCTTCCGCCAGTAGCTTGGCCGCGTAGTTCACGTCCCCCGACTGCGCGACGGGCTGCGGAAGATTTCCATCCCGCACGACGTCACAGAGCAGTGCCGCTCCAAGGTACGACAACTCATCGAGGAGTTCGGCGGCAGATTTCTCCCCCACCGGAGTCGTTGCTCGAGCAAAAATGGGTCCCGTATCCAAGGTGGCCTCGAGACCCATGATGCACACACCTGTTTCTTCGTCACCCGCCAAAATGGCACGCTCCACTGGCGCTGCTCCCCGCCAACGGGGCAGGAGGGAAAAATGCACATTCAGCATTGGCACTTGGTCGAGCAGGGGCTTTCTTATTAAGTGCCCGTAGGCCACCACAACGCCGAGTTCGGCGCCCGATGACGCTACGTGTTCGACGTCGTGCCACAGTGGCAGCCCGAGTTCCTGCGCGGCGAGACCCACGGGGGTTGGGGACTTTAACGAGCCACGTCCACGTCGACGGTCCGGAGGGGTGACGACGCCCACGATGCTGTGGCCCTCGTGTACTAGCGCTCGCAACACCGTAGCTGCCGCCACCGGTGTACCAAGGAAAACAATCTTCACCTAGGAACCAAAGAGTCGGTTCAGGCCATCCGGGTCCGCGGCGGAGACCTCGATGGCTCGCTTGCGTAAAAGTTTCTTCGCGGCCTTTTTTTGATCATCATCGAGGCGCTCCACCAGCAAAATCCCATTCAGGTGGTCCATTTCGTGCTGAAAAATTCGCCCTTCGAACTCATCGGTTTCAATAGAAATTTCTTCCCCGGCGAGGCCGAAGCCCACGAGGTGAATGGCGTTAGGCCGGGTGATGTCCCAACTCAGGCCCGGTACCGAGAGGCAGCCTTCTTCGTAGGTCCACTCTCCGCTCGATTCTTTTATAACGGGGTTTACGACGACGACGGGACCGTCACCCTTGTCGTAGACGAAAATTCTCTTGTTAATACCGATTTGATTCGCCGCCAAACCCACCCCGGGGGCTTCGTACATGACGTCAATCATGAGCTCCGCCAGGCTGACAATTTTTCCGTCGATATCGCTGATTTCCTTGGCGACCTCCGTAAGTACAGGATCTCCGAAAACGCGAATAGGTAGGCTCGACACGCTTCTACGCTACCTGTCGCGCCACTCGCCGTGCACGACCTGCGCCGTCGCTGCAGGCTGGTAGTCCCAGGGCGCCAGACGGCTATTCAATCGCTAGTCGCAAGCGTCCCGGTGGGCGCACCGCCGCCAGGAGAGCCGTCGAGAGCTCTTCGTGAGTCGCTGCGGTCACGGTAAAAACTTCGTCAACACTCGTGATAGCCACCGATGAAGCAGTGATGGACGCCACGAAGGCGGCGGCGGACTCGCCACTGATCTCAGCTCGCGCCACGAAGGGGGGGATCTCGAGTTCACGGGCGTCAATGACGTCCTGCACCTGAATGGGCGTGAGGTCGACGGCTACCAATGACTGCAACACCTTGTCGTCCCCCCGTCGTGTTTGCAGCATCACTGATCCACGACCCTCACTTCGTGCCCCCACGAGGCGACCCGCCTTGGCGACGGCGAGAATTCCCTCCCGCCGCGCCCGTTCGCGCGGAGCGAGCAGGTACTGATCGAAGTCCACGAACACCACCAGTGAGCAACGTCGGACTCGACTAAAAATGGCTTCCGTTCCCACCACCACCCGAGCGGTGAGTGGCGAGTTCTTCGTCGTGGCCGTTACTTCATCGACTGCTTGGCCCAGTTGCAACGTGACGTCCCGAGCCAAGGTCGTCACCCCGCTACGAATTTTTTTCAATTGAGTGGAGCCGCAGGAACGGCAGAATGACTCTCGCTCTCCATGACCGTTCGGGCACGTCACTCGGCTACCGGCTTCGGCTTCCGGGGCGGCGCAGATTTCGCATCGAGCGAGATCCCCGCAGCTACGACAGCCAAAGAGGCGGCCCGTCCCGAGTCGTTGAAGCACAATGGCAACCGCCACTTCCTCGCCTCCCCGCAGAGCGTGGTGCACAGCGTCCAGCACCTCACTCGAGAGCACGCCGTCCCGGGGATCAGTTCCCCGGCGATCTATGACCGAAATTGCCGGCCACCCCGCCACCTCGTCCCGAGCCACCGCACAGGTCTCAGACCCACCGAGCAGGGCCGGAGACGGTAGAGCCGAGCAGAGCCACACCGGAGCCTCATCAAGCTGGGCACGGTGCAGCACCACTTCGGTGGCGTGATATGTCGGCGAAGCTTCGGAGCGAAAGGCCGAATCATCAGCGTCGATAACAACCGCAGCGCACAGACGCGGGGTCGGGGCGAAGGCGTCTCCGCGAGTCCCGATGATGATGGGCCAACTCGCCCGCATTCGGTCCCACTCTCCGTCACCACAGGCCACGGCCAGGCCCCGTTGAGCCAGTCGACCACGCAGACGTTGTGCCCAGCCCTCGGTGGGCACCAGCACCAACAGAGATCCCTCACGGTGTCGCGAGGTCTCGTAGGCGTGTAGAACAATTCCGAGGGGGTCGACGCTGGGCGCTACGCGCGTGACCCCCGGCACTAGGGGAACTTCTAACTCCCTCAAGACATCCGTCAGCCCAATTTTTTTAGGTGGCGTCGGGAGATCGGTGATGATCCGTGGTGGTGAGGTCGCTAGGTAAAAACGCGACACCGAGGCCACCCAGCGACGGGCGGCCCAGGCCAAGAGTGGAGTCAGTTCTGGGGGCGGGCCGTAGCCGAGCCACTTTACGAGTTCCTTGAGTTCGCGCTCCGGCTCAACGAACTCGCTGACCCACCCACGAACCGAACGTCCATTGAAATTAACGCGCACGCGGTCACCCAGCCCCACGTGTTCAGTAGCTGGGGTAATGGCGTAATCAAAGCTCTTGTCGACGGCCGAAACTTCCGTTACGACTCGGACCGCCTTCGGCGTGGTCACTAGCTCAGCGCAAGCGCGCTACGCAGGTCGTCGACAAGAGGCGTTTGCTCCCACGTGAAGCCCTGGTCACTACGGCCAAAGTGGCCGTAGGCTGCGGTCTTTTGGTAGACCGGACGTCGTAAATCGAGGTCGCGGATAATGGCTGCGGGTCGCAGGTCAAAGATGTCGCTGACCGCCGCGGCAATGCGCTCATTCGATACTGCTTCCGTGCCGAAGGTTTCCACCATAACTGAAACGGGCCGAGCCACACCAATGGCGTAGGCCACCTGCACTTCACAGCGTTCCGCGGCGCCGGCTGCCACGACGTGCTTGGCAACCCAGCGAGCAGCGTAGGCCGCCGAGCGGTCCACTTTGGAAGGATCCTTACCCGAAAAGGCACCACCGCCGTGGCGAGCCATACCGCCGTAGGTATCAACAATAATTTTGCGACCAGTGAGGCCGGTGTCGGCGTGCGGTCCGCCCAGGACGAACTTGCCCGAGGGGTTGGTGTAAATCGATATATCGGAAAGGTCCAAGGAGTCTGGCAACATCGGATTAATCACGTGTTGGATTAGGTCTTCACGAATGGTGGACTGACTGATTGAATCAGCGTGCTGAGTGGAAATCAGAACAGAATCCACCGCTACCGGACGACCGTTTTCGTACACGATGGTCACTTGGGTCTTACCGTCGGGGCGAAGGTAGGCCAGTTGACCCGAGCGACGAACTTGGCTCAAGCGCATCGAGAGACGGTGTGCCAGCCAAATGGGTAGAGGCATGTAGTCCTCATTGTCGTTGCAGGCGTAGCCGAACATCATTCCCTGATCGCCGGCACCCTGAGCATTGAGGGCATCTTCGCCACCCGTGCCTGAGCGCTTTTCTAGGGCGTGGTCGACGCCACCGGCGATATCGGGGCTCTGCTTGTCGAGCGCCACCAGAACACCACAGTTAGAACCATCGAAGCCCTTGGCGCCATCGTCGTAACCAATGTCGTTGATGGTCTTACGGGCAATGGCCGTGATATCGACCACGGCCGAGGAGGTGATCTCACCCGCAATGACGCACAAACCCGTAGTTAAGAGTGTCTCGCAGGCCACGCGTGACGCTGGATCTTGGGCCAGCATGGCGTCGAGTACCGCGTCAGAAACTTGATCGGCAATTTTGTCCGGGTGGCCCTCAGTTACTGACTCGGACGTAAACAGGGTTCGCTGACTCATAGTTCTCCTCGGCTGAACAACGTTGCCACGCTACTCAAAATCTCGTACGACACTGCTTCTTTCGATCGCAAACTTACTGTGGTCACGTTCTCATCACGGTCAATCATGTGAACTTCGTTCGTCGCATGCTCAAATCCCACCCCCGTGGCGGACACGTCATTCACCACCAGAAGATCGCAGCGCTTCCGGCGCATCTTCTCCACGGCTCGCTCCAGCACGCGGTCCGTCTCCGCCGCAAAACCTACGAGAACCTGACCGGGCAGGCGCCTTTTCGTCAACTCTAAGAGGATGTCGGTCGTTGCGACCAGGTGCACCTCGGGCACCCCCGTCTCCTTTTTGAGCTTCCGCTCGGCCGGGACCACCGTAAAGTCCGCTACCGCCGCCGCCATAATGATGGCGTCAACGCTCGGCGCTAGCTCAAAGACCACTTCAGCCATCTCGGCGGCCGTCGAGACTCGACGAACGACAATTCGCGAACGCACATCCAGCGCGAGCTCCGTGCCGACTGTGGTCACGAGTTCGACCCGCGCGCCGAGTCGAGCGGCCACTTCGGCCAGGGCGTGACCCTGTTTGCCCGACGAGCGATTACTGATAACCCGAACCGGGTCGATGGGCTCACGGGTACCCCCCGCCGTCACCAGAATGCGCCGGCCAGCCAGCAGACTGGACTCACCGCCCCTCACTATCTTTTCGATGAGGGTGACGATTGCTTCTGGGGCCGGGAGTCGCCCAGCGCCAGAGTCGTTGCCGGCCAGGCGGCCATCGTCGGGTTCCATCACCAGCACACCACGACGGCGCAGGGTGGCGAGGTTTTCCTGCACCGAGGGCTGCTCCCACATTTCGGTGTGCATGGCCGGACAGAGAAGTACGGGGGCACGACTAGCCAACAGAGTGGCCGTGAGTAAGTCGTCGGCAAGACCCATAGCGTAACGAGCGATCACGTGTGCCGTGGCCGGAGCGACGACGATAAGGTCAGCATTTTGCCCGAGGTAGGTGTGCGGGATGGGTGTCGTCGGGTCACCGTAGAGAGACGTTCGCACTGGCTCGCTCGCCAGAGCGGAAAAAGTAACCGCACCCACGAAGCGCAGCGCGTCGGGGGTCAGAATGGGGGAAACGAAGTAGCCGGACTCTCGTAAGCGACGAAGAATCTCTACCGCCTTGTAGGCCGCTATTCCGCCCGCAACGCCGAGGACAATACGAGGCGAATCAGACGCTGAAAGGGTCATTCTCGAGTGAGAATGCGTCAAGTTGAGCATCCTTGCGCGCCTGTTCGGCGGCCTCGGCGGCAGCCTGTTCGGCGGCCACTTCGTCGGCCGTCGGGCGACGAACCTGGAGTTTGCCTTCGTAGAGTTCTTCAAAAGCCAACGTGAGCGACTTGTTGGAGAGTGAGTTCACCTGCGGCGGAATCAACGCTCCGTGACCTTGACCGAGACCGTTGTAGTACTCGTTGATTTCGCGCGCGCGCATGGAGGCAACCGCGACCAGAGTGAACTTCGAGTTTTCTGCGTGAGCGAGCAGTGTCTCAATGGGCGGGTCAACGAGGGTGGGGCGCTCAGAGGTCACAGTGAATCCTTTACGAGTTGGTCGGCCGGGTACGGCGGAGTTCTTCAATAATAGCCTGAATTTTGCTCACCGCCGCCGTCAGGTCGTCATTCACCACAATTTCGCGAGCAATTGCCTCACCAATGGCAATTTCATTCGGAGTGCTGGCCAAACGAACCGCCACGTGTTCCATGGAGTCACCCCGGCTCATGAGGCGGTCCTCGAGCGAGGACATAGAGGGGGCCTTGATCAAAATCACGCAGGCTGACGGCAAGCGCTCGAGCACCTGCTGGGCGCCCTGCACGTCAATTTCTAAGAGAACGTCGCAGCCCACAGGGGGTGACGGCATCGGAGTTCCGTAGAGATTGCCGTGGAATTCCGCCCATTCGAAGAAGCCGTCACGCTCAATGGCGTATTCGAATTCCTTACGAGCAACAAAGACGTACTCGTCACCCGACTCACTCTCTCGACGAGTCCGCGTCGTCCAACTTCTACTCAGCCACAGGGATGGGTCGGCCGCGATTAACGCTCGCGCGATTGTCCCCTTGCCAACCCCACCGGGGCCGATGAGAACGATGACGCGAAAGTTATCGAGCAAGGCAACGGAAGAGTTCGGCACGTTGTTTGGGGCCCAAACCGCGAATCCTGCGAGTGGGGGCAATTTTCGCTTGGCTCATAATGCGCGCGGCTTTCACCTCGCCAATCGCCGGTAATGCCGCCACCAGATCGTGAGCCCGCATGGAGGCCACGCAGTCCTCATGTTGCGCTAACAGCAAAACTTCTTCGAGGGAAAGATCTCCGCACTTCACCAGATTTTTAATCTCAGCACGACGACGCCGGTTGGCCACCGCCAGCTGAGACGCCGCCACACGCTGCTCGTGGGTGAGGGTGGGCGCGGTCGGTGTCACGGCGAAACTCTACTCCCCACGCCTCACACCGACTACGCCAGGGCGGCCGACAGGTCGTCGCGCCACCGACGAATGGTGTCTCGCAGCGAACGCACGTCGGGGCCGCTCGCGGCAATCGCCCGCGAAACGTTGACGAGTACCGTTCCCTGAGGGCAGCGTTCAAAGAGTTTCCCGACGTCGTCAGGCGAAGCTCCCTGCGCGCCCACTCCGGGTACGAGGTACGGGCCGTGGAGCGATGCGAGATCAAAGTGCGGGCGGTCGCGCGTAGCGCCGACAACCGCCCCTAGGGAGCCCAAATCCCCGCCCTGGTGGTTGATTTCAGCCAATTGGCGAAGTAGAAAATCCTCCACCTTTTCGTCAGTGTGAAGTTTTGCCGTTTGCACCGGGCGCCCCTCGTCATTCGAGCTCGCCACCACTACAAAAAGCCCCCGGCCCGATTCGCTGGCGCGCGCGATCAATGAACCCATAGCTGCGATACCGAGGTAGGGGCTCACGGTCAACGCGTCGACCGCCAGGGGGGAACCCTTGGTCAACCACGCGTCGGCGTACCCATCGTTCGTGGAACCAATATCCCCACGCTTGGCGTCGGCGATGATCAGTATTCCCGCGTCGTGAGCATCGGCGATGACGCGCTCGAGGATGCGGAAGCCCGCTGAACCGAAACGTTCGTAGTAGGCAACTTGGGGCTTAATGGCCGCGGCGTTCCCGAGCGCTGATTCCAGTAGCGCGAGCGAGACGAATTCTGCACCGGCGGCGTCGTCGTCTCGTTCCCAGGAGGCGAGCAGGTGTCGGCTGGGGTCAATTCCCACGCACAAGGGACCGAGGACCTTAATGCGCTCCTGCAAACGTTGCCCAAATGTTTCAGCCATGAGATCTCCCTCGTATGTCGCTTAGGGCCACGACGCCGTGACGCGCCATCCAACGGCGCATGTCACTCTGCACCTTCCACGGCGCCCGCGGGGTCGCAAAGCTCGCGGTGCCCACCTGGACGGCATTGGCGCCCGCCATAATCATGGCTAGGGCGTCACGACCGTTGACGACGCCCCCCACACCAACTATGGGTAGTTCCCCCAGGGCGGCGCGAACGTCGTAGACCGCCCGTAGTGCGATGGGCAGTATGGGCCCACCACTTAGACCACCGCCGCCATTGCCAAGAGTTGGTCGTCCGGTCTCAATATCAATGTCGAGACCCAAAACGGTATTCGTGAGCGTCACCGCTTCGGCACCGGCTTCGACGGCGGCGGCGGCGACCGCGACTATGTCCGGCGTATTGGGGCTGAGTTTCACCCACAGCGGCTTGCCGCATACGCGCGCGGCGTCCACCACTTCTGCGGTCGCGCGTACCGAGTGCGCAAAGAGTGCGGCGCGATCTTCCAAATTCGGGCAACTCGCGTTTACTTCAACCGCGGCAACCTCAGCCCCGACGAGTAGTTCTGCGGCTGCGCCAAACTCCGCCGCGCTGCGACCCCAAATCGACGCAACCACCGTGGCCCGTCTGGCCAGCAGAGCGGGCAAAGAGTCCCGACGCCACGCAGTAACCCCCGGTCCCGAAAGGCCCACTGCGTTAATCATCGCCTCCCCCGCTGGGGCCACGCGCGGAGCGGGGTTACCCAGCCACTCGAAGCTCGCTAGAGACTTGACGACCACCGCTCCCAGTTGCGACAGGTCGCCGTAGGCCGACAGCTCGTCGCCGTAGCCCGCCGTCCCCGCCGCCGTCATGACGCAAGCGTCGAGAGACACGCTGCCCACGCTGGTGGCTAGAGAAATCTGGCGAGCTCTCATCGATGGAGTTCCTGTAAGGACGTGACGCGCCAGCCGTGTTTCGTGGTGTCAGCAATACCACGCACCGCCGCCAAGCCGGCCGACAGGGTCGTGAGGCATGAGACGCCGTGCAGGGTGCAGGCGGAGCGAATATGCACGCCGTCCGCCCTCGCCCCACGACCTGATGGCGTATTAATCACCATGTGCACCTCACCCGAACTAATGAGCTCCACCGCGTCGCGGGCGCCGTCGTTGAGGCCAACTTTCCCCACGGGGGTATCGATGGCCACTCCGTTGTGTTCCAGGAAATTAGCGGTGCCGAAGGTGGCGGCCAAAGTGAATCCAAGTTCGCGGAGTTGACGCGCCAGCACGACTCCTTGCTCCTTGTCGCGGTCCGCCAGGGATAAAAAGACCTGACCTCGAGATGGCAGTCTGGTGCCCGCCGCCAACTGGGACTTGGCAAAGGCAATGCCGAAGCTCTCGCCAATTCCCATCACTTCACCGGTCGAGCGCATTTCGGGGCCCAGCACCGTGTCGACCCCGGGGAAACGACTGAAGGGCAGGACGGCTTCCTTCACACTGACGTAGTCCGGCTTCGGCGTGCCGAGACCCACGATCCCCTCGTCTCGCATACTGGCCAGAGTCTGGCCCAGCATGACTCGAACTGCGACCTTGGCCACCGGTACACCGGTGGCCTTGGCCACGAAGGGAACGGTGCGACTCGCCCGAGGATTGGCTTCGATAACGAAAATTTCGTCATCCTTAACGGCGAATTGAATATTGATCAAACCCACCACCGTGAGGGCGTGCGCAATGCGCGTGGTCATCTCACCGATACGCGCGATGACGTCGTCACTGAGCGACTGTGGCGGAAGGGCGCAGGCTGAGTCGCCGGAGTGAACCCCGGCTTCTTCAACGTGTTCCATAACGCCGGCGATATAGACGTCACCAGTGTTATCGCGGATCGCGTCGACGTCGACCTCAATGGCTTCCTCGAGGAAGCGGTCAATCAGCACGGGGCGATCCGCCGAGACGCCACCCTCACGCGCGAGCGAGCCGTGCACTCCGAGCAGCCCATTCATGACGCGCTGCAGGGAGTCGTCGTCGTACACGATCTCCATGGCGCGACCACCGAGTACGTAACTAGGTCGCACGAGAACTGGGTAGCCGATCTTCTCCACGATGGCCCGAGCGCCAGCCAGCGTGATGGCCACGTCCCCGGGGGGTTGCGCGATGCCAATCTCGGTGCAGATGGCGCTCCAGCGCTGGCGATCTTCTGCGTCGTCAATGGATGTCACGGAGGTGCCGAGGATGAGCGCCGGATCGATACTGTGCGACAACTTCAAGGGGGTCTGGCCACCGAGAGCCACGATGACACCGACCAAGCGTCCACCGTCGCGACTGGCCGCCTGCTCGGCCCGAATTACGTTGCCCACATCCTCGGGTGTGAGGGGCTCAAAGTAGAGGCGATCTGACGTCGAATAGTCGGTCGAGACTGTTTCGGGGTTGCAGTTCACCATGATGGATTCGTAGCCCATCTCGCGTAGCGCCAAGGAGGCGTGTACACAGCAGTAATCGAATTCAATGCCCTGACCGATGCGATTGGGGCCGGAACCAAGAATGATGACACGATCACGGTCCGAGCTGGCAATTTCGTCTTCGTCTTCGTAACTCGAGTAGTGGTACGGCGTCGCGGCGGCAAATTCTGCCGCGCAGGTATCAACCGTCTTGTAGGTCGTAAGAATCCCCGCGGCCACTCGGGCCTCACTGACCTGCGCCAGTGGCTCGTTCGTCATTTGGCCGATCTGGGTATCGGAAAAACCCAACTGCTTAACGTAACGCCAGTCGGCGCTCGACACTTCGCGTAGGGGTGGGAAACTTCGAATCAGCAACTCGGCCTCATAGATGTCCGCGAGCTGGCGCATAAACCATGGGTCAATACCCGTGCGCCGTGAGATCTCCTCCGCCGTCGAACCCCTACGCAGCATGGTGTGCAGGGCGAAAATACGTTCTGGGGTTGCCACCTCACACCGTAGCCAGAGCTCCTCGTCAGAAAAATCACTGAACTCGTCCTCGTCACCGCCAAAACCACTGCGGCCCTGCTCCAAGGATCGAAGCGCTTTTTGCAAGCTCTCGGGGAAATTACGGCCAATGGCCATGACTTCGCCTACCGACTGCATGCGCGTCCCCAGTTCTGGTGTCGCGCCGGGTAATTTTTCAAAGGCCCAGCGAGGAATTTTAGTGACAACGTAGTCAATTGATGGCTCGAATGAAGCCGGGGTCGCCCGTGTGATGTCATTGTCAATTTCATCCAAGGTGTAACCCACCGCGAGACGGGCCGCAATTTTCGCTATCGGAAATCCCGTCGCCTTAGAGGCGAGGGCGCTGGAGCGACTCACTCGAGGGTTCATCTCAATCACCAGACGACGGCCATCTAAGGGATTTACCGCAAACTGCACGTTCGAACCGCCCGTCTCAACACCCACGCGGCGCAGCACGGCAAAGGCGTCGTCACGCATTTCTTGGTATTCCACGTCCGACAGCGTCTGCGCGGGGGCGACCGTAATCGAGTCACCAGTGTGCACGCCCATGGGGTCGAAGTTCTCAATCGAACAAACGATCACGCAATTGTCGTGACGATCACGCATGACTTCTAGCTCGTATTCCTTCCACCCAGCAATGGACTGCTCCACCAGGATTTCGCGAACCGGCGAGGCGGCAATTCCCTCCGTCGCCAGTCGCACGAAGTCCTCCAAGTTGTGCGCAATGCCAGTCCCAGCACCGCCCAAGATGAAGCTCGGTCGAATGATGATGGGAAAGCCAATTTCGAGGGCAATAGTGATTGACTCTTCGAGCGAATGGGCGAATCCGGAAATCGGAACGGCGAGCCCAATGTCCAGCATCGCGGCCTTAAACAGCTCTCGATCCTCGGCGGTAGAAATGGCCTCGGGGCGAGCTCCGATGACTTCGATGCCGAGTCGCTCCAGGACACCGGCTCGAAAGAGTTCCATCGTTAGATTAAGAGCCGTCTGACCACCCAGCGTGGGCAGCAGTGCGTCGGGGCGCTCTTTTTCTAAAATATCGGTAAGGACGTCAATGTCCAGCGGCTCCACGTAAGTAACGTCAGCGGTGGTGGGGTCCGTCATGATGGTGGCGGGATTGGAGTTCACCAGAATGACTCGGTAGCCCTCCGCCCTCAGCACCTGGCAGGCCTGAGTGCCCGAGTAGTCAAACTCGCAGGCCTGGCCGATGACAATGGGTCCCGAGCCAATGACCATGATGGAGTGAATATCATCGCGACGGGGCATTTACGCACCTTCCCAAACGCCGTGGCGTAGTAGTTGATCAAAACGTTCAAAGAGATAGCGGGCGTCGTGGGGACCAGGACCAGCTTCGGGGTGGTACTGCACCGAGAAGCAACGTTCCTGACGGGCGGCAATACCCTCAATCACTCCGTCATTGAGATTCACGTGGCTGACTTCAGCGCGCGACAGAGAATCAGCCCGCACGGCGTAATTATGGTTCTGGGCGGTTATCTCCACTTTGCCAGTGGCCAGATCTTTTACCGGATGATTCGAACCGTGGTGGCCGAAGGGCAACTTGTAGGTGCTGCCACCCAGCGCGGTGGCCAGTATTTGGTGGCCCAGACAAATCCCAAAAATCGGCAAAGTTCCCAGCACACTTTCGACGACTGCCACCTGAGTCGCTAATGCGGCGGGGTCACCGGGACCGTTGGAAAGAAAAAGTCCGTCGGGTTGGTAGGACTCAATCTCCTCGCGACTCGCCGACGCCGGGAGCACTGTGAGTCGGAATCGTTCTGCCAACTGTCGAACCATTGTTGCTTTGATTCCGTAGTCCAGAGCCACCACGTGGAGGTCTCCCGCACCACGTTGGTAGGCAACGGGTGTCGAAACGCGGGTCACGAAGTCAGTTCCGTCGGTCCCCCGCGCGCTCTGCGCCGCGGCGTGAAGCGTCGCGTCATCAGCCGTGCCAAAAGCTCCAGGCACCGCTCCGTTCACGCGCAGGTGACGCGTGAGTCGACGAGTGTCAACCCCCACGATGGCTGGCAAAGCGCTGGCGATCAAGTAGTCGTTCAAGGACTTCTCGCTACGCCAGTTTGAGGCGAGTTCACTCAGATCACGTACGACTATGCCCGCACACCAGGGCCGCGAAGCCTCGTTGTCGAGCGGCGTGATTCCGTAGTTGCCGATGTGCGGATAGGTGAAGGCAATGACCTGACCGGCGTAGCTGGGGTCGGTGATGACTTCTTGATAACCACTGAGAGCCGTGTTGAAAACGAACTCACCGGTCGCAACCCCCGAGGGAGGAAAAACTCCCGCGGCGAACCCACGAAAAATCGAGCCGTCTTGTAGTACCAGGGTCGCTGGAGGCCTCCTCATTGCAGTTCTCCATTCCGGGCCACCAGCGTGCCTCGAACCAAGGTCATGACTGCTCGCCCGTGCATGGCTCGTCCGTGATACGGAGTGTTGTGAGCGCGACTGGCCAGTGCTGCACGGTCCACGACGTAGCTCATTCGTGGGTCGAACACCACGATATTGGCGTCGTCGCCCACCGTCAGTTCACCTCCGTGGGCGCTAAGTCCAACGCGAGAGTCCTCGTCACGAAGTTGGGCTATGCGCGCCGGACCTCGACTCAAGAGGGCAAAGAATCTTACCGGGTCCGGGTTCTCGCCCAAGGCCTCCCAGGTCAAACTAGCAACCTGCTCGAGACCGAGCATTCCAGCCGGAGCCTGATCGAAGGGCAAATCTTTCAGCTCTGACGCGTGGGGGGCGTGATCGGTAGCCACCGCGTCGATGATTCCCGTCGTCATAGCCGACCTGAGGGCCGCCACATCCGAGGCCGTTCGAAGTGGCGGGTGCACTTTGAACTGCGTGTCGTAGTGCGCGAGGCTCGACTCGTCGAGCGTGAAATGATGAGGTGCAATCTCGCAGGTGACTAACAGACCTTCCGCCTTCGCCGCCGCCACCAGGGCCACGCTGCGCGCAGTCGAGAGATGCAGGAAGTGCACGGGACATTTCGTCAGCCGACTCAGTTCAATATCGCGCATCACCATGAGTTCTTCGGCCACCGCGGGGCGACCGGCCAATCCGAGTTGCGAAGATAGTGCCCCCTCGTTCATGACGCCACCAGCCGCCAAGCTTTCGTCCTCGCAGTGTTGAGCGAGCGTGATGCCCAGTGGAGCGGCGTAACTCATGGCGCGACGCATCACCGCCGCGCTCTGAACACCGCTGCCGTCATCTGTGAACAGTCGAACGCCCAGCGCCGCGAGATCGGACATCGCAGTGAGGTGCTCACCGGCTCGACCGACCGTGATTGCCGCCGCCACTGCTACGTCAACGACCGCTTCGGCCCCCTTGGCTAAGACGTAACTAACGGTGATGACGTTGTCCAGCGCAGGTTCAGTATTGGGCATGGCCACGATGGCGGTAAAACCACCTAGGGCAGCGGCCATCGCTCCCGAGGCGATGGTTTCGGCCTCCTCCCGTCCCGGTTCTCGCAAGTGGGTGTGTAAATCAACGAAGCCCGGCCCCACCAGACAGCCACTGACGTCGAATTCCTGATCTCCGTCGCTGCTGGCGCCCACGTCGCCCCGTCCAACTATGCGCCCACCTCGGATGCGCAGGTCCCCCTTCGTCGTACCCTCTGAGCCGACCAGGGTGCCGTTGCGCAGAATGATGTCATTACTCATGGGAATATCCTTTGGGTTCACCGCCGGCGAGGGCGAGGTAGAGAACGGCCATGCGTACCGGTACGCCGTTAGCCACTTGTTGTGAAATGAGTGCATTACCCGCGTCCGCCACCAGAGAATCGATTTCGACCCCTCGATTCATGGGACCGGGGTGGGTTATGAGAACGTGGGGGGCGAGACGACGATGACGTTCCTGGGTTAAACCGTGACTTCGCGTGAACTCAGCCAGCGACGGAACGAGTGTGCCGGAGCCTCGTTCGTTCTGGAGTCTCAGTAGCCCAACCACGTCAGCCCACTCCAGCGCCTCGTCAAAGTTCTTCATTACCTCAACGGGCCACGTACTCACATCGTCGGGTAGCAAAGTTCCCGGAGCACAGATCCGAACTGTAGATCCCAGGGTCGCGTAGGCCCACGCGTCACTTCGCGCCACGCGACTATGGCGAATATCTCCAACGATCAGAACTTTCAAATTTTTAAAGAGCTCCGCACCGGACTCGCTGCCCGTGGTGCCCGCACGACTACTCAAAGCCTGACGCAGAGTGAACACATCCAAAAGGCCCTGCGTGGGGTGTTGATGTTGTCCGTCGCCAGCGTTAATGATGCGAATACCAGGAAGGGCCGCTGCTACGTGGTGGGGTGCGCCACTCGATTGATGGCGAATGACTACGGCGTCGACACCTAGAGCCTCGATGGTGCTGGCCGTGTCGCGGAGCGACTCACCCTTTTTCACACTCGACGCAGCCACCGCCAGGGAAATCACGTCAGCACTCAGACGCTTCGCCGCTGTTTCGAAGGAGAGGCGCGTCCGCGTGGATTCCTCATAAAACAGTGACGCGACAACACGACCCTTCAGGGTCGGGACCTTCTTGATGGCCCTGGTTGAGACTTCGAGAAAGCTCTCGGCCGTGTCGAGCACCTCGATAATCGCCTCACGGGTGAGGTCGTCTATGTTCAGCAGGTTCCCACCAGCGATGGACGAGATCATTTCGCCACCAGTTTCCCAATCCATACGCCGTCCGTGGTGGCATCAATGGCCTCCTCACGCGAGGTCGGGAGGTTCTTTCCTACGTAGTCGGGGCGGATCGGCAATTCACGATGGCCCCGGTCAACCATCACCGCCAACTGCACCGCACTCGGGCGCCCCCAATCCGACAGGGCATTGAGGGCGGCACGAATAGTTCGGCCGGTAAAGAGGACATCGTCAACGAGAAGAACTGTTCGGTCAGTGAGATCAGAACTAATTGTCGTGGTCGCAGATTCCACGACGGGGTGCAGGGCGATATCGTCACGGTAAAACGCCACATCCAAGAGTCCGAGGTCCACAGGGTTTCCCACGATGGTAGAGATAGCAGCCGCGAGTGCAGTAGCAAAGGGCACCCCACCAGTTTGGAGTCCGACCACGAAGAGACCGTCAATATCGTGGGTCCGCTCAACTACTTCATGGGCCATACGCGTAATGGCTTTAGCGACATCGCTGGCGCTCAGAATCTGGGTTCGAGGAACGAAAATTGTACCCCGCGGACGTACGCGACGCAGTTCTCTCTCAGCCACAACCCCTCCTGTCGTACGAGCCTCACGGGACCCGCTTCACGACGCACTTCGGATGTTTACGTTAGCACGAAGCCACGGCCGCGTTCTCTGCGAGCGGGCTAGTGAACCGTATTCAACAGTGTCACGACGATGGCGGTGACGATGGTCGAAACCGCAATCCAGACCCAGAAAAAACGCACTAAACGAGCCTGGTACCACTTCTCGTAGCTCAGCACGTTGCGGCCCGCTCGAACGTAGAGGCCAGCACCCAAAAGCACGAGCAGGACGAAGTGAATAATGGCAGAGATGCCAAAGGCCAGGACGACCGAACCATATGAGGTGTAGGCGAAAAGTGCGCTGTCGTTACTCTGGATCCAGTACTGCGGCACGTTACGAACCTGCATGACCTGCAGCACAATCGCCACCACGGCCGTCACAGTCGCGGCAGCGGCGTATCCGCGGAAGGCTCCACGACCGTTCACACTGGCTCTTAGACGCTTCTCGCCCAACCACATCAGGGCTGCGCTCACTACCACCACGAGAACAATTAGCCAGTTCAATCCGTTGGCCATGGGCTGCTCTACCAAGGTTGTTGGCGTGAAGGTGTCCGGTCCCGCCGAGGTTATTCCTTTCGACGGCATTCCGACAATTGACATCCAATGGCCGCCGCTATTTACACCACGCAGGTAGAGATAGGTGAAAAGGAGTGCGCCAAGAGAGATCATGTCTCCGCCGATAAAAAGCCAGATTCCCAGCCGCTGGCGGCCGTCTACGACTTCTGGTGCTTCGTGGTGGCCCGACTCGGCGTGTTCGTTGTGGGTGACGGTCATGAGTTGGTCCGAGCCTCTCCGTAGGTGTAGGGGTCTTCAGTGATAACGGGTAATACTTCGAAGTTTTCGAGTGGCACGGGCGTGGGCACTAACCACTCCAGAGTCTTGGAACCCCAGGGGTTAGGACCAGAAGGCTCGCCCTTGTTCCACGAGGAGATGACCGCGCCGAGAAGGACCAGCATCCCCGCCATGATGACGTAGGCGCCAATCGTAGAAACCGTGTTCATGTGCTCAAAGATCAACGAGTAGCTCGAATAGCGGCGGGGCATTCCCCGTAGACCGGACACAAACATCGCCAGGAAGGTCACGTTAGTACCGATGAAGACCAGCCAGAAAGAAATCTTCCCCATTCGTTCGTCCAAGAATCTCCCCGTAACCTTTGGGTACCAAAAACACAGAGCACCAATGGCACCGAAGAGTACCGAACCAACGAAGACATAGTGGAAGTGCGCAACCACGAACATTGTTCCGTGCATCTGATTGTCAACGGGGATGTCGGAGAGATAGATTCCCGTGATTCCACCAACAATGAAATTGGAGATAAATCCGAATACCCAGTACATCGGTAATCGCATCCAGATATTCCCTCGCCACAGAGTTCCCAGGAGAACCAGGAAGATGATGCCCGTTGGAATGGAAATCATCTCAGTGGTGACCATAAAGGGGCCACCTAGTGCCGGAGCCCAACCCGTTGTGAACATGTGGTGAGCCCAGACCAGAACGCTCAAGCCCGCCAATCCCGCCATGCCCGCAATGCTCGTTCGATAACTAAAGAGGGGCTTGCGAGCAAAGACGGTTGTGATCTCTAGCAGCGCCCCAACAGCAGGAAGCAAAATCACGTACACCTCGGGGTGGCCCATGAGCCAGAAGAGGTTTTCCTGCAACCAACCGGTACCGCCCTCACTGGCAATGAAGAAACTCGTTCCGTTCATGCGGTCTGAAATATTGAGGGACATGACAACGAGAAAGAACGGGAACGCATACAGGCCGAGGGCCGCCGCGATACTGGACGCCCATACAAAGATTGGCAATCTCTCCAGCGTCATACCCTTCGTACGCATCGTCAGCACCGTGCAAATGGTATTGACACCGGCCACGGTCGTTGACACCGTGAAGGTAATGATCGCCATGGCGAAGAGATCAAATCCGACCCCGGACTGATTAGAGATTGGCGCCTGCGTGACCCAACCCATGTCATTACCGCCAACGGCTAGCGAACCCAAAAGCAACGGGATGGCCGCTACCAGGGTCCACAGACTCAACGCGTTTAAACGGGGAAAAGCCATGTCGCGAGCTCCGACCATGATCGGCACAACGAAGTTGGCCCACGGACCAGCCACGGCCACGATCAAGGCCAATATCATCAGCATTCCATGCACGGAAAGGAAGGAGTTGTAAATCTGCTGATTAACAAAGTGATTTCCAGGACTCAGTAAGTTGGTGCGAATTCCCATGGCGAGTAGGCCACCAGCACCCAGGAGAATCATGGTGACCACTATGTACTGGACGCCGACGACCTTGTGGTCGGTGGTAAATCGCCAGTAGCGAGCCTGGCCCGCGTCCTTGCCCGCTAGATACATTTCGTCTGCGTGCGTTTGGTCTCGACCCGTGAACCACTTACCAATGGACGTGAAGGCGCCAATACCCAATTCAAAACCCACCACCCAGCCGACTGCGGTGATGACCATCACTTGATCACTAAAGCCGCGGCCATCACTGTCAAGTAGCGAGTGAGCTACCCACCAGGCAATGACGGCAAACACCACTCCCGCAATCAGGGCAGTTCCAAAGTTGAGTCGTCGATAGATTCCACCGCCGAGCGCGGGAGCGCTCACCGTGCTGTGCTCGATTGTCGATGTCATGCAAACCCCCTAGAAGTGCTTCGGTTGAGCGGCCAGCCAATTGCTGAAGGCCTTTTCAGTAAGAACGTGGACTTTTGTCGTCATGTAACTGTGGTTGAGTCCACAAATTTCCGTACAGCGAATGTCGTAATCACCCAATTTGTTCGGCGTTACTTCGGTGGTTGTGATGGTATCCGGGATGGCGTTGATCTTGATACCCATTTGAACGATCCAAAATCCGTGGTCTACGTCCTTGGACGTCACATTGAATTTGATAGGCGTGTTAACGGGCAGATACAGATCCTCATTACTAACTGAGACGGGCGTGCCATTTTGCGTGCTGGCGGTGCTCGGGTACTGGAATGACCACAGCCACTGTTGACCCGTCACATTGACCGTCATTTCGTTGGCGCCGCCCTGGCCTGAATTGTCCGAGGCGAGCAGTGATAGGCCCCAGACGAGCAGAAAGAGTGTGAGGGCCGTGGATCCAATAATCCAGACCATTGTCAACGGGGAATTGGCCCGAAGAGAGGGGCCATCCGGTGGTATTCCCTCACCCGTGTATCGCCACTTCGCCAACGCGTACAGGACAACCGCGTAGACCAGGGCCGCAACCGGAGCCGCCGCCACCGAGAAGATGATCATGGTCAAAATACCCATGTGCATGGTGTTGCTCGCTGAGTCTGGCATGAGCCAGGGCGTGGCGTAAATGGAAACCAGGACACCTGCTGCGGTGAGAAGTACCCACAGAATACCGATGGTTACTATCGCTCGCGAAGTAGTTGTTTTTTCTGAAGTCATGCCGTCTTCCTCACTTAACCGTCAAAGTACCGGACATGTAACCGAATGTCGACATGGCCTCACCGAATTGTCCGAGGCGAGAACCACCGCAGGGATATTCACAATTCCAGTTGTAAACGCCGGCCGCACCCGTAATGAAGGAGAAACTAACCACGACCGGTTGACCGTAGCTCGAGTCCGTCAAGGTCTGATTCGCGGGCAAGGGCACCGAGACAAAAAGTCGGGGTCCGTTGCCGATGGTTCCACGAAGAGTGAAAGTGTGGCCGATATTTGCCACGCTCGTCGTGATGTCACCCGGTGTCGGATTCCACGACTTCGCGGTAACTCCATCAAATTTTGCGGTGCCGCCAACCGTGCCGATTACGTTTCGAAAGAAATCGTTGTTGAGGTTGCCGCCACCGTCATAATTCTTAATGGTCATGTGCACGACGGTGTGCGCGGGAACTTCAAGCCTGTCGTTTGAATACGAAACCCAGTCGGGGTGTGCGTTTCCGGAGTGTGGTTGATTGGTAAAACTCGAGTCAGGATACGCCGACATTGTCAAGGAAACCGCATTCAGCTTCTGGGCTTTGCCGTTGACACTCACGGTCTCACGGCCCAATGGCGTGCCCACCAGAGTAGCTTGGTGCGGCGCCGCCGAAGCCAGGCCAAAGCCAGCCAACGTTATGGCTGCGGCGCCTACGGCTACGGACGCAATAGAAATTGCGATCGAACGGTATCGGCTCATGCTCTCCCCCTCGTTGTTCATCTCAAACCTAGATTCCACATCTTGATTTTGAATAGTAGTTCATTGTTGCATATCGGCCATCAAATGTGTGGCATTTCACGTATCCGCAGATGAAACACCGCAGGAGCCTTCGGTTACTATCGCAGCAATGCCACACATTGACCACACAACCCTACGAATTCACTGTGGCCTCGTGCTAGCCGAGCTCATTTGCCTACCCGCTTTCGTCTTCGAGCTCTCTCGAGCACTGCAGGGAAACGCACTTTCGTGGGCCTACGTTTTCGAATGGCCCATTTTGGGCGCCTACGCCATCTACATGTGGAAAAAATTGCTGCTCGACGAGCGAGGGGTTTCGAGCCGTCCCGAGGTGCTTGTTGACAACGAACCGGATCCCGAACTCGATGCGTGGAACGAGTACCTTGCCAAGGTTCACCTCAAGGAACCGGACACTGGTTCCTAGTTACGACTTCGACGCTGGCCGAAGGCGTCGAGTGCCGTTAGCAGTGAGCCTTCGCGCTCAACGATGCGGCGAACAATGACCACCAGTAGCGGCACGGCCCACACGTCTCCACAAATCCACAAAATGGCTGCCCCCGATTGCTGGTCGTGAAACGGCATGACGCTGCCCATATCGGTCATGCCAGACATGGGCAGGGTGTACCACGAGGTTTTCGTAAAAATTGACATCGACATGGCGAGAATGAGCATTTCGGCCATTGTCACGAGGACCATGATGATCTGGATTCTTATCTTGACTCGCACTTTGCGTGGGGGGGAGGTTACGAGAAAGGAGAAGAACAGGTAGCCAGAGAGTAGAAACATCGGCTCGAGCAGCCACCCACGAAGGTTGTCCGACATCATCACCCGGTTGAAAATAATTGGTAGATGGGCGGCAACCATGACGAAATTCATAAACACCGCAGCCAGCGACGCCCAGAGAATCGTGTTCCGACGCGCCAGTCGTTGGTAGCGAGACACTAAACGAAGAATGCGTCTCCGCGGCGCCACGGGCACCAGGAACCACCAGCGACGCGTCACTCCCCCGTACACCAGAGCCATCGGCACCAGGAACATGAGCACAACGTGCACAATCATGTGGCGCGGCAAACTAGCCATCGCAGCTATGGCGAAGGGAGAACTCGTTGACCACCACATGCCGCAACAACCCACGAGGGCGCTTCCCACACGGAGCCATTGAGAAACACTCGCCGGCCCTCGGCGAATACGTCGCTGCAAATCCAAGAGTGTCACTGCACCTAGCAGGGCCGCCAGCCAGCCGAGTGGGTCCACCTCTAGTGCTGGTAGCCAGCGTCGTGCAGGGCTGCGTGCAGCACCGTCACGGTGGAATTTCGCCCCGAGTTCGAATTCACTGGATCGTCGGGAATTACAACTCGGAGAAGTCCCTCAGGATCAATGATAAAAACGGTGTTCGTGTGCACCGACATACGGTCACCAGGATTTATTGACACCTGAATCCCATAACTCGCCCAGACTCCGGAAACGACGTCGGTGGGACCAGTGAGAAAATAGAAGTTTGGCACCTTGGTCAAGCGATGCGTACGCATGAAGGAGCGGAGATCGTGCAGCGACTCGTGATTGGGATTGGCCGCTATCGAAACGAAATCAACAGCGCTATGCGCGCCAAGTTCCGTGCTGAGTTGCCCGACTTGTGCAGCCAGTAACGAGCAGTCCGTCCAACAGTTGGGGTCAAGAAAAGTCAACACCGTGTAGTGACCCTTATCTTGATTCAAGGTGAATAGACGTCCGTTCACGTTGGTTAATTGAAAAGATGGTGAGGGCGTCCGCACTAAGCTGTATTCACCATTTTGCGCGTAGAACAGTGTCGACTCAGCCGCCGAAGTCGCTACGCTCCAGAGCCCGGGCAGGACGCCAGCCACAATCATGGCCGCGCCCAACGAGCCGGCGAGTAGCCCCGCGTGACGTCGCGCCACGAGAGCTCCGGGCACCCGGGCCGGAGCGGCCGTTCGACGTGCTGGGGCAGCGCACCATGCCAGTAGCGATATCGGGAGCAGCGAGTTGACGTCCGTAGCCAGACCGCCGAAAACACCACAGTCTTGCGCCACCACCCAAAAGAAGAGAGATCCGCCAAGGAGCGAATGCACTGGCCACACCTCGGCACTATCGGAAAAAATCCACAGCCCTCGCGCCGTGATTGCCAACCACGAGATAACTACGATGTTGAGCAGAGGTCCGGTGCCGCCGAGGACGGAACTGAGGTGCAGTACTAGACCAGCCAGCCAGCTGGGCTGCGCTGCTGACGACATCGAACTTCCCATCACGCTCAGTGCATTCGAAGAACCGCTGAGCCAGAATCCCCGATCGGGCCACAGTTGCAGTAGAGCTCCCGCCCCGAGAACTATCGCCAGTAGTCGCAGGGTGATCACGCTGAAGGTATCTGGGAACCAGCGACGTGGACCCGAAAGCCATATGCCCGCAATGAGGTAGAACAGCACGGCACCCGGCCAGCCGAAGAGTATCGACGCCGTCGGAGAGAACAGCCCGCCCATCGCGTTTCCGAGCACCCAAATCATGAGTGCCCAAGCCACCGAGCCGACCGCCGAGACTCGCAGGAGGCGACCTCGGCAGCTCACGAAGAGCAGGCCAATGCCGATCTGCACCCACGCGGTCACGCAGGCCAGAGCCAGAGGGTGCTGGTTCCACAGGCCAATGCCGTGGAATATCAGCGTGTGCAGCCAGCCCGGCGCGCCCTCCGACGCCGGGGCGACGACCTGATTCGCCATACCGAGCGGCATGGAGACTTGAAATTGCAGAACCCCGTCGATAATCCAGAGAGCACCGAAACTCCACCGTAGCCAGTACCGTGACCGTGGTTCCACCGATTGATCAGCCGGACGACGGTACGTAGCGAGAACACCGGCCAGCACTGTCACGAGAGTCAGGGCGCAAATAACGAGGAACTGAGTTCGAAGGTCGTGGCGAAAGAGCGAAATAATGAAGGGGTCAGTGATGGAAAACCCGCCACCCATTCCTGGCATTCCTGGCATCATTTCTAGACCTCCTGGAGGTACGTTTCGTCATCCGTGCAGGCCGATAAGAGTCCGTTCACAAAACTAGGTGAGCCGTCGCTCGAGAAAACTTTAGCAAACTCCACAGCCTCATCGAAGACAACCGCTTTAGGTGGCGGGTTGTCGAGAGTGAGCTCGCACAGGGCCAGAGTCATAATCAGACGATCAACCAGGGGCATGCGATCTACGGGCCAATCAATAGAATATTGACCAAGGAGGCCTTCAGCCCACTGACCCCGGCTTTCCACCCGCAGCAGCAGCTCCACCGTATAAGGGTCGGGGCGCAGTGCTACCTGATTCAACAATTCTGCAGTTGAACAATCCTTGATGGTCTGTTCGTAGAGCAGCTCGAAGGCTCGCTCTCGAGCACGGTGACGATCTTCGCCCTTTTCGCTCATCAGGCGCGCGTCATGTACTCACCCGTTCGGGTGTCCACCTTGATCATTTCATCCGGACCAACAAAGAGTGGCACTTGTACGACGAATCCCGTCTCGAGGGTTGCCGGCTTGCGGGCACCCGAGACTCGGTCTCCTTGAATACCAGGCTCAGTTTCCGCGATGCGAAGTTCGACCGAGGGCGGCATTTCGACACCGATGATTTCATCATTGTGCAAAATCAACATCGCGGTTCCGGTCTCTTTAAGAAAATTTGCGGCCGAACCCAGATTCTTCGACGACACCGGGACTTGGTCGTATGTCACATTGTCCATGAAGATGTAGTCTTCCCCGTCGCGGTAGAGATACTGCATGTCACGCTTGTCGATAATTGCTTGTTCTAGACGCTCATCCGAGCGGTAGGTGCGCTCAATAACCGCTCCCGTTCGGGCGTTGCGTAGCTTCGTGCGAACGAAGGCTCCACCCTTACCAGGCTTAACGTGCTGGAACTCAACAATGGTAAAAAGACCACCCTCGACCGACAGCGTGATGCCATTTTTTAAATCATTTGAGGAAATTGCCGCCATGACCGACGAACCTTTCTAGAAAGTAGTACGCCCAGTCTAGGCGTTAGGGCTTTCGCCAGTGTGGCTACGCTCGCCGACGAGATCAACGAGGGCTACCACCGCCAGGTCGTAACTCAAAGCGCCAAATCCAGCAATCGTTCCCGACACCACGGGGGCCAGAGTGCTGGTGTGACGAAAAGACTCCCGGCCGGCTGGGTTCGACAGGTGAACTTCAACGATGGGACCGGCGAAGTTATCCAGAGCGTCGTGGAGGGACCACGAACTGTGAGTGAGGGCCCCCGCGTTGATGATGATGGCGTCGAAGACACCGCGCGCGCCATGAACTTGCTCAATGAGGACGCCCTCGAAGTTACTCTGGAGGTGGGTCAATTCCCAGCCCTGCTTCCCCGCGAGTGCACGCACGCGCTGTACGTGATCATCCAAGGTGAGGGTCCCGTAGACCGTCGGATTACGAGTCCCTAATTCATCAAGATTGGGTCCCGACAGCAACAATATTTTGATCATGAAACTCCCCCAGCGGCTTCCAGCTCTTCCCGTACGGTACTCGCACTAATGTTCGCTACTGTCTGAAAGCCATCAGTGGTGGCCAAAACGAAGGTGAGGTCATGATGAGCCTTCTTGTCGCGCGCCATGGCGAGCAGCAATTCGTCAATCGACAAGCCCGTCGGGAGTTGTCGAGGTAATCCCAAAGTATCCAGAACGTCATCTTGGTACTTCACGTCGACATCGCCAACGAGACCCAGACGACGAGAAAGTCGAACGGCGAAGGCGATGCCGATGGCCACGGCTTCTCCGTGTCGTAGGTCCAATGAACGACCCGCCAAGGACTGCGCTTCCAAAGCGTGCGCCAAGGTGTGTCCGTAATTCAAGAGTGCGCGTTCGCCATCTTCACGTTCATCACCCGAGACGATCCGCGACTTCAGAGCCACCGACTGTACGATCTGTTCTTCGAGAGTTGATCTCGCCAAATCCGCCACACTGCGCCCCTCCAGAATCCAGCACTTCGCGATTTCTCCTCGACCGCATTGCCGCTCGCGCTCGGGCAGGGTCCGCAGAACTTCACTGTCGCAGAACACCGCTCGTGGTTGATGGAAGGCGCCCACGAGGTTTTTGCCCAGGGGGATGTTGATGCCAGTCTTACCCCCTATCGCAGCGTCAACTTGAGCGACCAGCGACGTGGCGACGTGGATTACTGCGACACCTCGAAGGTAGGCCGCCGCGGCAAAGCCCACCACGTCAGTCGTGGCCCCACCCCCGACGCTCACGACGACGTCGCGCCGCGACAGCCCTCGCCGAGAGAACTCGCTACTGAGAAAAGCCAGAGTCGCGAAGTCTTTGGCGGCCTCACCCTCGGGAATCTCAAGGACGTGCTGTTCTAAACCCGTTGTAATGTCGAACCATTTCAGCTGCTGCAGTGAGGCCGGAGCTACGATCAGTGCCACACGAGCCTCGGGAACAACTCGGGCTACGACCTCGGCCAACTGGTGGCGAACTCCGGGACCAACGAAGACCTCGTAGGAACGTTCGGCGAGCTCGACACGAATCGTCATTGCCCCACTCCCGTCATCGTCATAAGTTGCCGCAAACAATTCGTGACATCCCCGTCAGTGGTGAGCTCCCACGTGGCCACGGAGGCGTAGAGTTCCTCTCGTTCGGCCCACAAACTGGCCAAACGCTCGGCGGGTGCGTCGCGAACGAGGGGTCGGTCAGAATTTTCTACACGCGTCGCCAAAACGTCTAAGGGGCAGGTCAGCCAGACAACTCTCTCCCCCTGCAGAATTTCTCGCCCCACCCGAGTGGTGACGATGCCGCCCCCGGTGGCCACGACATCAAAGCTGACCAGCGCTGAGCGCAGAGCGGCGATTTCGTACGCGCGAAAGATCTCCTCGCCCTCGCTGTCCAGAATTTCGGCGGGGGTCGCATCACGCACCAATTCGATGAGATCGTCGGTATCAACCCACGTGGCTTCTGACGCCGTGGCCAGCAATCGAGCCAGAGTGGACTTCCCAGTTCCTGGCATACCCACGAGGACCACGCGAGCCATGATTAAACCAACGGGGCAGCGCTCGGTGTTTCACCCAGGTGTTCGAGGTAGGACGCTACGTTGCGCGTGAACTCAGCTACCGAGTCACCGCCGAACTTCCGCAAGGCCTCCGAGGCAATGACGTAGGCGACCATGGCTTCAGCGATGACGCCGAGAGCCGGCACCGCCGTGACGTCGGTGCGCTCCTTGAAAGAAACTGTTGACTCCTTGGTCACCACGTCAACGGTTTCGAGTACGGGGCGATTCAGCGAAGCCAGAGGCTTCATGGACACTCGCGCAATCAAAGGAGCGCCCGAGGTCATACCACCTTCGAGGCCACCTGCGTGATCCGTCCGTCGCACGAAGCCCCCGGTGGAGACGCTCGACTCGTCGACGGCAATGGCGTCGTGGGCGACCGAACCACGCTGAGTTGCCTGTAGCGAACCATCACCAATTTCCACCGCCTTGACGGCCTGAATACTCATGAGCGCTCCACCCAATAAGCCGTCCATCTTGCGATCCCAGTGCACGTGGCTACCAAGACCGGCTGGAACTCCGTAGGCAATTACCTCGGCGACTCCACCCAAGGAATCACCCTCCTTGGCTGCGGCTTTGATTTCGAGAATCATTTGGGCGGCCGTGGTTTCATCGAAACAGCGCACTTCACTAGCGTCGGTCGCGGCCGCGTCCGACGGGCCGGGACGCAGTGGGGTGGTGCTGCCGACGGAGCCGATGCGCACCACGTGCGACACAATCGATACGCCTATTTCCCTCAGGAGGGCTTTCGCTAGGGCTCCGGCGACCACTCTCGCCGCTGTCTCACGGGCACTGGCCCGCTCCAAAACATCTCGGGCATCGTCGAATCCGTACTTTTGCATGCCCACGAGGTCGGCGTGACCGGGTCGTGGTTGAGTGAGCTTGTCGCTGGGCTGCCCGGGGGCGGCGGACATCTCGCTTTCCCATTTGGGCCATTCCGAATTGGCAATTTCAACACATACCGGTGAACCCAAGGTTCGTCCGTGTCGCACGCCAGCGGTGATGCGAATTTCGTCACGTTCAAAGCGCATGCGGGGTCCACGTCCGAAGCCCAGGCGACGTCGGGCCAACTCGTCACCAATTTCTTCAACAGTGATTCGCAGCCCAGCCGGTAGGCCCTCGACGATAACGGTGAGGGCCGGACCGTGACTTTCACCGGCAGTTAGGAAGCGCAACATGTCAACAGACTAGGTCCTAGGCGTGGTCGCCTGGCACCGACTATTTCTCGTAAAAGGGATTTTCGCCTGACGCATGGTCGGTGACATCGACCACACCCACGAGCTCGGGAATCTCTTCTCGTAAGGTCTTTTCGATACCCTGCGAGAGAGTCATGCGACTCATCGCGCAACCTTGGCAGCCACCCGAGAGCCGAACGAAGGCCACGTTCTTATCGTCATCGAGAGCTACAAGGTCAGCGCGACCACCGTGTGAGGCGATCGAGGGATTAATCATTGACTCCAAGACGACAATTGCCTTCTTGGCCATTACGCTCGTCAAACCTTTCGCGAGCACCTCGGCGGGGACACCAGGGTTGGCCTCGGCGGGGCTTGGGGCGTTGGGATTGACCAGGACCAGACCGCCGCCTTCTTCACTTGAAAATTCCAATCGCGCATCACGGAGTCGCTCCACGCTTTCCATTGGCACCACCACCGTCACCCCGTCTTGTACCGTCACAACGTCGTCGGCCGTGGCGTCAGCAGCGTCCGAGAAGTAGAGGTCGTAGGTGTAGGCGCCGGCCGCAATTCCCGTTACTTCAATCCAGAGGGCCAGAGTTTCCGACTGTGCTTCATTCAAGAGAGCTTCACTCACAATTGAGAGAGATTCGGGTGTCAGGGTAATGATGTAGTTCGAGCCAACTGATGTCATATCCTCAGTCTAAAGGCACACACTCGCCCGTCGCACCTACTAACTTCAGCCTGTGAACAAAATTCCCAGTGACGCCCACGAATGGGTGACCTTCGATGACGAGAAGCTCCTCCAGACCTACCGATTTGATGTGACCTTTCTCGAGAGTAATTGGACCTGTATTTTTGGTCGCGGTTGCCAGGGGGTACTCACTGGACCCACCGAGGAGCTCGTTCAGGGTTGCTGCAGTTATGGAGCCCACTTCTCGGACGAAAAAGACGTGCAACGCGTCATTAAGTCCGCGAAACGCCTCACGAGTGATCAGTGGCAGTTCAAAGACAAGGCGAAAAATGGTGTCACCAAGACCAATAAGAAGGGTGAGACAACGACTCGTCTAGTGAAAGATGCTTGCATTTTCCTTAATCGCCCCGATTTTCACCGTGGGCCGGGTTGCGCGCTGCACGTCTTGTCACTCGACACCGGCGAAAGTTACATTCCCTTAAAGCCGGAAGTCTGCTGGCAGCTACCCCTTCGCCGTGACGAATCAACCGACGAGGCGGGGCGCGTTACGACCACCATTGGGCAGTGGAATCGGGAGCACTGGGGTGCGGGAGGCGAGGAATTTCACTGGTGGTGCACCCAATCTCGTGAAGCCTTTATCTCCAAAACACGCGTTTTTGACGGTATGAAGGAAGAGCTAATTGCGATGACCAGCTCCCGCGTCTACGACCGACTCGGTGCCTACCTCGCACAACGCGCTGCGCAACCATCAAGCACGCGATTGGCGCACCCGATGGTGCGACGCAAGGCTTAGCCTTCAGCGGCGAGAGGGTCATCCTCAGTGAAGGTGGGACGCGGCAAGCTGCCCAAAATTTCGTCGTAGCGATCTTCTTCAGCGAGGCACCATTCGGCGTGAATGTCTTCGGGTTCAGCTCCGCACTCGACGCAGGTGGTGGCACGAGGGCCGGTGGCCCTCTTCAATTCCCGAGCCTCTACGAATCTGCGGTGGCGACCTTTTTTCACGTCAACTCCTCACTGGTCACTGGCCGAAACGGCGGCGACCACGACTTCTTCACAAAGCCGAGCCCCCATCTTACCAACTCGACTCGTCGCGAGGTCACCTACTATGCAAGTATGCCCCTAGCCTTTGACCCCCAAGAGATGATCCTGCGTTTTCGCCACCGAGCCGACGCCGTGCAAAAAAGGGGGATGCCCCCAGTTGAAGGACCGGAACGCCAGCGCTATATCGAAGCTGCGAAACTCGATTTTCTCGATTATGCGATGTTGGGTGATGCCGTAGCGACCTTGGAAGGCGGCATCCTGCGCCTCGAGATTGACCTGCGACCTCGCGAGAACTAGGGACTGCTCGCGACGCCCAGACGAATGGTCGCGCTGAGCAGGTAGCCCACGCCATCGGCCAAACTGGCCGTCGCTTTCGCGCGCGCCGCAGTGGTCGAACCGGCCGAGTAACACTGATGAGCGCCGTCGCCCAGGCGCTGATAGCCGTGAGCCAGCAGTGACGTGGCCTGGGCGTCCGGTGAGGGCAGGGAGGCGTTGGCCGCCAACGCGTCCACCAGCAGAACTCCACAGAGCGTGTGTAGCTCTGCCGACGTGCTCGACACGCGGGCAAGGCCAGCCGCTGCGTTTCGGGCATCGGTAACGAGGCGTGAATGACCCGATTGGTAGGAACTCTGCGACATCCACTGGCTCGTGGCCTGGGCCGCAGTCTGCTGACCACAGCCACTCAGTACCAGCCCGAGTGTGGCCACAATCACGATGCGCTTCATACCACGACGAGTACGTGCAGGGAGCGACGTCCGCGGCGCACCACGATGTATCGTGCGTGCAGCAGTCGCTCCTCGCCCAGCGAATCGCTGGCTGACACGCGCAGGTTGTTGACGTAGACCCCACCTTGTTCCACAAAACGGCGAGCCTCACCCTTGGAACTGGCTAATTCGCAGCGCACCAGGAGATCGACGGGGTCAATTCCTTCCCGCAATTCACTCAATGACACAGTCGAACTCGGTGCGTCGGCGACCACTTCGAGCAGAGTCTGCTCGTCGAGATGGGCGATACTCTCAGCAAACAGTGCCTCGCCCGCCCCCTCGGCCTTGTGAGCGGCCTCCCTGCCGTGCAGGAAACTCACCACCTCGTTAGCCAAAGTTCGCTGCGCCCGGCGTTCCTGCGGGGCCGCGAGGGTGGCTGCTTCAAGGGCTTCGATTTCCTCGCGCGCTAGAAAGGTGAAGAACTTGAGGAGCGACGGCGTCGTGGCGTCATCACTATTCAACAGAAACTGGTGCAGGGCGAAGGGCGAGGTCAAGGTGGCGTCGAGCCAGACGCGGTCGTTGCCACCCTCCGACTTTCCAAACTTTTGTCCGTCCGCCCGTAGCAGCAGTGGGGACGTCAACCCGGCGGCGTGCGAACCTGCCATCTTTCGGATCAAGTCGGTACCAACAGTGATATTGCCCCACTGATCGGAACCACCAATCTGGACGGTACAACCGTGGTCCACGTGGAGACGATAAAAATCGTAGCCCTGCAGGAGCATGTACGAGAATTCAGTGAATGACAGGCCCACGTCAATACGGTCCAGCCGGGTTTTCACCGAGTCCTTGGCCACCATCTGATTGACCGTGACGTGTTTGCCGACGTCGCGAAGGAAGTCAGTCAATGGCAGAGTGGTTAGCCAGTCCGCGTTATTGGCGAGAATGGCTCTGGTCGGACCCGCTTCGGGGGAAAAATCGAGATAGCGACTGAGCTGGGCTTCAATGCCCGCCAAATTCGCTTCCAGTTGCTCGCTCGACAGCAGTGGTCGTTCGCTGGCTTTAAACGACGGGTCGCCAATGAGTCCGGTCCCTCCACCAGCGAGCGCAATGGGACGATTTCCCGCCAACTGAAGGCGGCGAAGATTGCAGATCTGTAGCAGTGAGCCGAGGTGTAGCGAGGGCGCGGTCGGATCGAATCCGGCGTAGACGGTTATGCCACCTGCGTCAAAACGCTCGAGCAGGGTTTCATCAGTAATTTGATGAACCAGACCTCGAAATTCCCAGTCCTCGCGTAGCGTCATGACCCCAGTCTAGGAGAGGTGCTTCGAACTAGACGGGGAGGTTGGTCGTGGGCACGTTGGCCTGCAGCCAGAGAACGACGTGATGCCAGAATCCCGACATCTCGGCGAGGCCGATTACCATCAGAAAAATTCCGCCGAGTCGACCAATGACGCGGCTGTGCCGTCGCAACCAACTCGACGTCTCGCTGGCCCATTCGCCGGCCAGCGCCACGATAACGAAGGGTAGACCTAGGCCTAGACAGTAGGTAAAGGCGAGAATTGATCCTCGCCACGCCGTGGCTCCCGTGGAGGCGGACAGTCCTAAAATTGCCCCCAGGGTCGGCCCGACGCACGGCGTCCAACCTAAGGCGAAGAGGAAGCCCAGGACAAAGGCGCCAGTCACTGTGGCTCGTGGCAGAAAGTGACTGCGGCGTTCGCGTTGCATCAATTGCGATGGCCACCAACCGGCAAAAAATAATCCCATCCCCACCGTGACGCCACCGAAAACAATTTCGAGGATTCTCTGGTGCGTCTGTAATAGGTGACCCAGACCACCAAAGGCCGCGCCGAAGGAGACAAAAACAACCGCGAAGCCAAGAACGAAGGCGAGGGATCCGAGCAGGGTACGGCCACGTGAATGGCGCCCCCCCGAGCCCACCGACCCACCTAAAAATGCTAGGTAGCCAGGCACCAGGGGCAGGACGCAAGGCGAGAGAAACGAGATGAAGCCCGCCGCCAAGGCCAGGGGTAGAGCAGCAAGCAGTGAGCTCGGAAGGATGTCGATCACGCGAAAGTCTCGAGTCGACTCACGATGCGCTCCACCAAGTGGGCGTGGCTCAGGACGTTGTCACGGGGCGAATGAACCCGGGCTACGACGACGCTGACGCCCTCGCGAGCAACCCCTTCTTCGATCGCCGTCGTCAATTCTGACTCGCTCGTAACGTCCACGGCGTGGTGGCCGAAGGAGCGCGCAATGGCGGCCAAATCGTGCGTATGACTGGTGGTAAAGAGGGCGTCGAAACTGGCGGGGTCGACTGATTCGCCTTGAGCGAGGAAGGAGAAAATACCACCACCTCGGTTGTCTGACACCACCAACACCGCGGTACCGCCGTGTTCGCCGACACCGTGCGTCAGGGCGCTGACGTCGTGCAAAAAGGTTACGTCGCCGACGAAACCAATGGCCGCCGCCGTGGCCCCGACGCCAAAGACCGTCGACACGACACCGTCGATGCCGTTGACGCCGCGGTTGGAAAATGTTGCGACCTCGCGAGCGGGCGCCCACCACTCGCAGTCGCGAATAGGCATGGACGAACCAATGACCAGTGGTACGCCGAGGTCGGTGCTGGCCTTCACGACGCGACGAGCCAGCAGAATTTCTGTAAAACGACCGCCGAGTTCCTCCGCTGCGATTTCCTCTCCCACGACCTCCGAGGCTCTCTGCACCAGCTCGCGGTAGTTCGGGTCGCCCCACCACTCATGCTCCTCTCGCGTCCACGACGTGCCCCAGCGCTGGGTTATGACTCGGTCGGGATCCGCAATCGGTCCACCGTCGGTAACGCCAATAACTGGCACGCCCCACTCGCGCAGCCGTTGGGCTACGAACTTGGACGCGGGCAAACCACCAACGCGTAGAACGAGGTCCGGCTTAGCGAGCGCGGCGAAGGCGTCACTGCGCAGGAGCGGGTCGGCGAAGGGCGTCGAGCCCTGAGCGGTGGCGTCGCCGAAGACGACCCAGCCGTAGTGGTGGGCTGATTCGATCGAGCCCACCGGGGCGCCGGGTCCGAGGATCATGAGGACTTTCTTGCCACGTAAATCCACGGGTGGCTCGAGGACGGGGTGTCGCTCAGCCGGCTCGAGGTCCGTGACCACTGCGGGCAGTGCTTCGGGTACGCCCACGAGGGGTTCTACGAAGGCCGCGTTCAAGTGCACTGGTCCGGGCCAGATTGCGGTGGCGCTCGCCCACAGTGATTGCGCGAGGCCACGCCAGGTGACCCGAGATGCCAGTGAGGCGACGCCCGGATCGGCGAAGGCGCGGACCATGCCGCCGAAGAGGTGCCCCTGCTCGATAGTTTGCGCAGCGCCGACGCCGTGCAGTTCTGGCGGCCGGTCGGCCGTGATGACAATGAGCGGTACCGCCGCCTGATCGGCTTCGGCTACGGCTGCGTGTAGTTCAGCTGCGGCGGTGCCGCTGGTTACCAAAATCGCCACCGGACGCTTACTCCGAAGCGCCACTCCGATAGCGAAAAAGGCCGCCGAACGCTCATCAATGCGAACGTGGCAGGTCATCTCGGTGCGGCCGTAAAAGGCCAGTGCGAGGGGGGTCGAGCGCGAGCCCGGGCAAATGATGACGTCACTGAGACCTTGGGCGATCCACTCGTCAACGAGAGTCGCAGCAAAAGTTGCCTGGACGACGCTCGGGCTCGATACGCTCATTTCTAATGCCTTCCCTCACTCTTAAATACCACGGTACGGGCTCGCCGCTGCTGTGGCTACACGGATTCACGCAGACCAGGCTTTCTTCGCACCGCTTCCTCTCCATTCTGGCAGGTGACCACGAGGTTGCCACGGTTGACCTGCCGGGTCACGGTGACGCCAGCGACACCACCGCGGACCTGCCCACCACCGCGGATCTGCTGGCCGAAGTGCTGGCCGGAAGGAAAATGGATGTCGTCGGCTATTCCTACGGTGGTCGCGTCGCCCTGCATTTGGCCTTAGCCCACCCCGAGCTCGTTCGCCGCCTCGTACTAGTGAGCACCACACCTGGTCTCGTAGAACCCGTCGAACGAGCGGAACGTGTCGCGCAGGATGAAGCGCGAGCCCAACGCATAGAAGAGGTCGGTGCTGACGCTTTTATTGACGAATGGCTACGGCTGCCCCTTTTCGGTGGACTGGTTCTGGACGAGGCGGAGCGCCAGGCACGCCAACACCAGAGTGCCGCAGGTCTGGCCGGCAGCCTGCGACTTTCCGGCACCGGAACTCAGCACTACCTCGCTCAGCGGTCCAAGGAGATCACTTCACCCGTGTTGCTCTTGACCGGTGAGCGAGACGAAAAATTCACCACACTGGCCTCGACCTGGCAGAGTGACTTTGCCAACGCTCATCACCACGTCATTACTGAGAGTTCGCACGCAGTCACCCTCGAGCAACCCGTACTAAGCGCTGATGCGGTCCTATCCTTTTTGGCCAGCAATGGCGCGAGCGCACCACACTCCAGACAGCACTAGGGCCACGCCGCAGGTGATGACCAAGTTTTTTGATCCGGGCGAGTAATAGAACCAGTTACTCAACACGAGGCCCAGGCCCATCGCTAATTGGGCGCGGGCCGAAAACTGCAGCAACGGGAGCATCTCGCGACCACTTCGCGACGTGATCACAAACTTGCTAAGACCAACGAGGTAGATAGCAATCGCGAGGAAACCAATGGGGCCCGCCCCCGCCACCGAACCCACCGAGACTCCCGCGCCGCAGAGCGCGTAGAGCCACGAGGACTGTCGTCGGCCGAGCCGAGCCGCCAGGGTCTTCTTACCCGCCGCCTGATCTCCGGCGATGTCACGAATGTTGTTCGCTTCCAGGAGCGCACAGGCCATCGAACCCGTCGCCACAGCCAACCACCACACCTGCGCCGACCAGTGGCGGTGTTGTGCGAAGGCCGATCCCACCGTAGCCACAAAGCCGAAATAGAGCATCACGAAGAGTTCGCCAAAACCAAAATAACCGTAGGGCTTGGGGCCGCCGGTGTAGAACCAACCAGCCGCTATCGCACTCGCCCCAATCGGCACAAACCACCACGAGGTACGAGATGCCAATGCCAGACCGAGGACGGCGGCGAGCAGAAAACACGCGAAGGCGGCGTTACGCACTGAGCGTGCTGCGACCAGTCGGGATGCGGTTAATCGGAAGGGGCCCACACGAACTTCGTCCGTCCCCCGTACACCGTCGGAGTAGTCATTGGCGTAATTCGTTCCAATTTGCAAACTGAGCGCCACCAGCCCGGCTAGGGCCGTGTTAACCCAGTTGAGGCTCAGCGGTCGAACCGAACTGGCTCCCACCGCAACCGGGACAATCGCCGCGGGCAAGGTTCGAGTCCGTGCAGCCAAAATCCAGCGACGCCAGGGGGTGGGTGTATCGGTCACGGGCGCTTAGGGAACTTCGAGAAGTCGGGCTCGCGGTGCTCCACGAAGGCGTTGCGGCCCTCCTGACCCTCTTCGGACATGTAGAACAGCATGGTCGCGTCTCCCGCGAGTTGCTGGACGCCAGCGAGTCCGTCTTCCGCGGCGTTAAATCCGGCCTTCAACATGCGCAGAGCCAAGGGTGAGAGGGTCAGCATCTGTCGACACCACGCCACCGACTCGCGTTCGAGGTCCTCAAGCGGGACCACCGTGTTGACGAGCCCCCAGTCGAGGGCCTGAGCCGCGTCGTACTGGCGGCAGAGAAACCACACTTCCTTCGCACGCTTGATACCAATGGCGCGTGCGAGTAGTGACGATCCGTATCCCCCGTCGAAGGAACCAACCTTCGGGCCGGTCTGCCCGAAACGGGCATTGTCGGCAGCTATCGATAGGTCGCACACCAGGTGCAATATGTGCCCACCGCCAATGGCGTAGCCGGCGATAGAGGCAATCACGGGCTTGGGTAGGCGGCGGATCTGTACCTGTAAATCGAGAACGTTTAGCCGGCCGATTCCCTGCTGAGCCACCTCGTCGTCGCCGATGTAGCCGTCGGCACCACGAATTTTCTGGTCGCCACCCGAGCAGAATGCGTCAGCACCGGCTCCAGTGAAAATGACAGCTCCGACTGACGTATCGTCACGGGCCATCTCGAACGCCCGACTGAGTTCAAAAAGTGTTTGGGGACGGAATGCATTGCGGCGCTCGGGTCGGTTGATGGTTATTTTGGAGATGCCCTCAGCAACGTCGTACCAGATGTCAACGAAGTCGCCCTTGCGCTGCCACTGGGGCAGCGCGAGTGTTCGAAACTTCGCGACGGGATCGACGGGGGAACCGGAAATTACTGTTGTGTCCATGCCGCCACGCTACCTGCGTCGACCTCAACTCGGTTACCTCTCACACTGGCGCGACAAGAACTCCAGGGGTGGCGCGTTCGTTCGGCCGTTCCGCGTGCGCGCGAAGGCGTGCGGAGAGTTCGCGTCGTACCGCGGCGAACGCTGGGTCGCTGAACCTATTGCTGTGCTGCAGGGGATCATCGTTCAGGACGTAGAGCTCTCCCTCGGTGCCGTCGTGCATCGCCCCTGATAGGTACTCGGTATACAGATATTCAGTGGTCACCACACTGCGCACGTGAACGGCCACACCAAACAGCACTGAGTCCCACTCGGTGATGGTGGCCTCGAAACCTCGGTCCTCGGCGTCCGCACTCGACACCGGTAGCGCTTGTCCTTCGACCCAATAGGGAGCGTTGTGCCCGGAAATAGCGAGAAAGGTGGCGGCCAAGGAGACCAGGCTCACGGGCTCGCGCACCACCGCGGGAGCGATCCCGGCGGAGGGGGCGGGCTTCCAGATCAGTGGCAGTCTCATGAGCGAGTCAACGTGATACGGGCCCTTGAACAAGAGACCGAAGTCCCCTTGGAACTCGCCGTGGTCCGTGGTGAAAATGATGTCGATGTCGTCAGTCCAGCCGCGCGCTGCAACCGCTGCGAGGACGCGACCTATCGCTTCGTCGATGAGCTCAACCTCGATTGCGTTCATGGCGTTTACTTCGCGAATCTGATCGGGCGTCAAGTTGGCTGGTACGAACTTCGCCGGTGCCTCGTAATTGCTCACGACCCGCCCGTCGTACCATTCGCGCCAGTGTCGCGCCTTCTGATCAATGACAGCTTCTCGCTGAGCGGCATCCGCGATGTAGCCCTCAGGCAAGTCGACCTCACGCCAATTAACTCGGTGTAGCTCCGAAGCCGGGGGATCCCAGGGGTGATGGGGGTCGGGAAAACTCATCCAGCAAAAGAAGTCGTCGTCAGTCGCGAGTGTATCCAGCCACGCAATTGTGCGATCGGCGACCCAATCAGTGTGGTACAAATCACGAGCGACCGGATTGATCTGCACCTGCGGCGCCCCCGTGTCCCCGCCACCGGCGGCATTGACATTGAGATCTGCGTCGAGCACTTGATAAAAACCGCCGATGGCGTCAAAGTGATTTTGCTGCATCCACTTGGCGTAGTGCAGATTTCCCGCAATCCCGTGAGTGGCAAACTCTAGGTGGTCGAAACCTCGGTGCACGCCCATGCGACCGTCAAACCAGGGTTGTTCAATTGTCGGTATACCGAGATTGGCCAGGGCGTTTTCGGTGTAACGACCAAAGACGTCAAGGAAAGGCTCGAAGTGGGCCTTCCCGATGAGCGAAGTTTTGTAACCGTGGTCGTGAAGCTCCGCAGCAACTGATGGTGCATTGACCGCCAGAGGAACGCCATTCATCCACGCACCGTGAGTCGAGGGAAATTGACCCGTCAACATTGACGCTCGCGACGGCATGCAGACCACCGAACTCGGCTGGGCTCGGGTGTAGTTGATACCCGTCCGTGCCAGTTGATCAATATTCGGCGTACGCGAGTACAGCCCGCCGTTGACACCAATGGTGTCAAAGCGCTGCTGATCGGTCGTGATGAAGAGAATCTTGCGGCCCATTATTTTTCTCCTTCGGCGACGCGGGCTTCAGCCTGTCGAGCGATTTCATTCATGGCGTGATAGGTACCGCCCCCAATCACGAGGGCCAGCACGTCGGGGTCCGACGTAGTCGAATAGATCAACATGCATTCATCGTCGCTCAGCGCAATGGTGTCAATGGTCCCGAGGTGGAAGCGGTAGAGCGGCGAGGTCACGCGATATTGAAAGCGCCGCAGGACCGGGTCGATGGTCATTATCTCTTCGGGCATCGAGATTCCGTTTGCGAGATTCAGAGTGCGGATATTTCCGTCCATCGAGCAACTCGTCACGCCAGGGAACCACAGGTGAATTGTTTCGGGGCGATGGTACACGTCCCACACAATGTCGGCGGGAGCCGCGATGCGACGTTCGTATCTGACGGTAGCCATGCACTCTCCTTGGACCCCTCTGACACTAGAGGTTTGGACGCAGCTAGTGACACCACGGCGACTCCTAGGCTTGAGCTGTGAGCGAACTGCGAGCCCTCGATCTCCCATTGGGACCCGAACTCCTGACCGAGATTCGAAGGGCCTACGACGACAACGCTGCGGTCACCATTCTGGACGCACGTTGGAGCAGCGCTCGACGTGACGAGATGCTCGCGCTTCTGCGCCCCCACGTGATCCACGGTCCCGGCGGCCTCCAACAGTCCTACGAGAATCCTCTGGAGTGCGAGGCTGGGGACGGGGCCGTGGTTCTCACCTCGGGCTCGAGCGGCACGCCCAAAGCCGCCGTACTCACCTGGCGGGCGCTCGAAGCCTCCGCTCAGCTGACGTCCGCAGCCCTGCGTCGAGGGCCAACGAGTGTCTGGGCGGCGGTCCTGCCTCCCTCGCATATCGGCGGGCTAGCCGTTCTTCTCCGTAGCCTCTTTACCGACAGCGAAATCCTTTGGGCCGATGACCTCATCGATGCGAGTCGCCGTGGAGCGACCCATTGTGCCGTCGTAGCCACGCAACTGAGTCGATACGACCTCTCTCACTTCGACGTAGTACTACTGGGTGGCGGACCCGTTCCCGCCACGACGTCCGAGAACGTCGTCACCACCTACGGCATGACCGAGACGGGCTCCGGGGTGGTGTACGACGGCCTGGCTCTCAAGGGCGTCGACCTTGCGGTGATTGATGGGGAGGTGTTCATTCACTCCCCCACGCTGCTGCGCTCTTATCGCGATGGCACGACGCCCCTGGTCCTTGGCCCCGACGGACGCCAAGGTTGGCTACCCAGCGGTGACGAAGCTTTTCTCGACCACAGTGGCGTTCTCCATGTACTGGGACGCCGGGGTAACGTCATCAATTCCGGCGGAGAAAAAGTATGGCCCGAGGATTTAGAACGCTTGTTTGCCTCAGTGGCGGGTATCGACGATCTCTGTATCGTGGGCGAACCCGACCCCTACTGGGGCCAGCGACCTGTTGCTCTTGTGGTGTCGCAGCGTGAATCAACTCACATCTTGGACGAATTTCGTATGCTCGCAACGCAGAGCATCGGCCCGTGGGCACGGCCCCATCGAATCGTCATCGTAGAGCGGATTCCCCGGACTCCTAGTGGTAAAATTCAGCGCCACGAAGTAGTCGGTCTGCTCTAGCCCACGCCACCCGTGGGCTGGTTCACGGTGCCCCCATCGACGACGACCACCTGACCGGTCATCCACGACGTGGCGTCGCTGACCAGCATCAGCGCCATGGTCGCAATATCGTCGGGCTCACCCAGTCGGCGTAGGGGAATGTGACTGGCAATCTTCTCCTCGTGCCTCTCCCATAAACCGCGAGCCATTTCCGTCCTCACGAGACCGGGCGCAATGGCGTTGACGCGAACGTGTGGGCCTAGTTCGTAGGCCAGTTGCTTCGTCAAATGAATAACCGCAGCCTTCGTCACGTTGTACCAACCAATGCCGGGCTCGGGACCGAGACCGCCAATGGACGCAACGTTCAAGATCACGCCACCGTTCTGCTTCATGGCCGCGTTCCATGCTGCTCGAGTGTGCGTAACGATAGAGGCCTGGTTGATTTCGTAGGTCTTTTGCAAGCGCACGTCGTCAATTTCCACGAGGGGGCCGAAATAAGGATTAGTGGCGGCGTTGTTCACCAAAATGTCGAGACGCCCAAAGCGATCCATAGTCGTTGCCACCAGACGTTCCGCGTCGGCGGGGCGGCCAACGTGCGCCGCGCAGGTGGCAATCCTTTCGCCGAACTGGGCGAGAGTCCCGGCGGCCTCATCAAGGTTCTCCTGACTACGCGAGGACAACATCACGTTCGCGCCGGCCTCGGCCAAGCGCGTCGCAATGGCCAGCCCGATACCTCGTGACGCACCGGTCACCACTGCTGTTTTACCTGTCAACAAAATCTCCATGGCGACAACTTACTCAGGAATGATTCCTCGACTCGGCTCTACTACCTTGGGACTATGGCTCAAGTGAAAATTCGCTCGTCGGGGGCGGGGAAATGTTTGCTGAGCGCCATCGTCGCTTGCAGTTTTCTCTGGACCGGCACATCCTTGGCCGCCGACTCGACTCAGCCACTCCCCGCGCCCCTCGGGGCGTCGTCTGTGGCGAGCAATGTGACGATGTCAGCCCATCTGCATTCCATTCCCACCGACATGAACCCACCGTGGCGCGTCGCGTACCTCTCCACGCCCGAACTCACCAAGTACGCCACGGCTAGTCCCTCGTGTTTTCGCCCTCCAGCCCTGTGTTCCTGGGGCCCTCCTCGGGCCCGTAATACGGTCGTGCTTTTTGGTGATTCCCACGCAAAAATGTGGCTCCCGGCCATTGCCCCAGCCGTACTCGCTCGTGGCGACCGCTTAGTGCTGATTTGGAAAACGGGGTGCGTTGCCGCCAGTGTTCGCATCTACGGTGGCTGGAATAATCCCCACGGCTACGACGATGCGTGCGAGGCGTGGCGACGTAACAAATTCCGCGCCATTCGAGCCATGCACCCTCGACTCATCATTGTGAGCGAACGAACGAGTTACCTTTTTTCGCGACCGAGAGTACTCATGACCAATAGCGAGGTCGCGCGTGGACTAGCCAGTACTATTTCGCGCCTACGTCAATCTCACCAGCAGATTCTCGTAATCGGCGACAACCCGGCATTCGCCAACTACCTCAATCCGCTGATCTGTCTTTCCCAGCATGTCCTCGCTATCAACCAGTGCCGCACCCCCGTCACCAATCCCAATCCTCAGTGGCGAGACCACCTTCAAGGCGAGATTACGGCGGCGCGGGTGACGAAGGCGTTGCTCATTGACCCCGCATCGTGGCTCTGCGCGTCAAAATTCTGCTACTCCGTCATTGGCAAGACGCCGGTCTACATTGACTGGTCCCACCTCACTGCGGCCTACGCAGCGATTCTTTCGGGAGTAATGGCTCGCAGCATCCAACCTTTCCTGTGATGTTCACGGGAGACCCGCTCCGTAATTGTCCACGCAACGAAGAGTTCTGCTGTCATCCGCAGGTCACAGTAGGGAAAAAGGGAGACGACATCGAATAGACCCCACCGTGGCTAGAACTCACTACGCGAGCGGAGAGAATGGCGATGTCACCACCACGTTCGAGGCGATAGAGGAGTCAATTTCATTATTTTCTTCGGATTTTCACAAGCGAATGAATGCAGTGACGACAGCCACCCCTCGCTCGCTGCTTTCCATCCCTGCCATTTCGGTATTCATCGGAACTTCGACGACAACCTTGTGAACGGATGCGGCAGGCGAGAGTGACTCGGTGTTAGTGATCAGACCGAAAGAATTCGAATGTCGCCGAGCTGTCAAATTCTGGTTTAAAAATATCGCACATAGTCGCAAGGCCTTCGTCTGCTGGGCCATCACCCCAGTGTGACCTGTTTTTCACATGAAATAATTAAGGACCACGCTAAATGAATCACGCAACAGTGATGATCTATATAGATGAGGGAAATACAAATGTCTACTAATGACCTTGAAGAAATTACTCAAGTCGTAAACCTTTATATCAACGGTGCTGCAAAGGGAGATGCAGCGATGTTGGAGGAAGCTTTTCACGACAAAGCACACTGGTTTGCCTACATGCACGAGACTGAATACGCTCTTGACAAGGCCGGCTTTATCGAGCTCGTCGTCGGACAACCCGGGGACACCGGCAACCTGACCTCGGAAATCATCTCCATTGTCCAGACGGGAACTACCGCCATTGCTACCGTGAGCGACGTTGGCTTTTGGGGCGACATGGACTTCACCGACTACTTCCAGCTCGTCAATTTCAATGTAACCTGGAAAATTGTCTCGAAGGCATTCCACCTGCACTAATCGTTTCGAGCTGCGTGTAGTTCCAACCAGGCCTGGGACTACACAACGAATAATTCAGAAAGGTGCCATCGCACCTTCCCAACCGCCCGCCGTCTGAGAGTAGTTACCTCAGTCGGCGGGCGGTTGACATTGCAGTACGACGTGCGGATCACCAATTCCCCCCGACTAGGGCGCTCGAGCGCCGTCGGACGAGATGAATTCCTCGGGACGGACAGGTGGGCACCGCCGTGCTCCGAGTCTGCGAAAGCTTCTCTGGAGTGGCGGGTATTTCACCGAACAACGCATCTCCTAATGCCCACGACCATTTCCTAGCGGGCAAAAACCACTACGGCACTAGCGAGGAGGCATAACGCGACGGCAACGCACAGGGATGCTTTCGAGCCTAAGCGTTGGGGGAGACCATATATTTTGAGAGCTCGGTCACCCTCCATGTCTTTAATGACGTTCACGAAGTGAAATGCCGTGGCGAAGAGCGCGACGGCAACTATCAGCCACGCGGGCGGAGTTCTCCCAACGGAATCGTAGATAGCAATCGGTAAAAGTCCGAACGAAACGACGTACGGGAGCGCTGACAGCCGACTACCTTTCATTCCCAAGTTGTACGCGCTGGCGCTAGCCAGGGCGAGCGCGTGCACCGAGGTCCCAGCGAAACCTAGCGGTCCGAACCACGAGGTCACCAGCGCCACGGCCAAGGCCATTGGCACCAGAACTTTCAAAGTTGCAACCTTGATATCGCCTCGTACCAATGGTTTTTCGAAGCGTTGGGCGGCTACGTCGCGCGGATAGTCGATGAGATCATTACTCCAGCCAACAAAACACTGCCCCCAAAAAATTGCGAAAGTGACCTCTAGCGCTCGGCCGAAGCTCTGCAGGAGGTCCGCCATCACGAAACTGAGGAGGCAAACGAGAACTGTTGGACCAAAATGTGTGGCTCTCAACACTGGGGGGAGCCTCACACGAGAATCGTAGCGAAGTCCATTCCCACGGACCTGGAAATGAATCCGCGTTGTCGCCCACCGTAGAAGGAGAAATTCCCCACGCGACAGTACCCAGGAGTTCTCCCTAGTTCATAGGCGCACAGGCCCATCGATATTTCCTAGCCGTCGAATTAGTTACTATCCTGACCACGTGGCAAATCGATTAGCGAACTCGAGCAGTTCATACCTGCAACAACACGCGGACAACCCCGTGGACTGGTTTGAGTGGGGCGATGACGCATTCGCTGCGGCCCGTGAACGAGATCAGCCAATTTTTCTCTCGGTGGGATACGCGGCCTGTCACTGGTGTCACGTGATGGCTCACGAATGCTTCGAAAACGAGGAAATTGCCTCACTCCTAAATCGAAACTTCATCGCCGTCAAAGTCGATCGCGAGGAACGCCCGGATGTCGACGCCCTCTACATGGCCGCTACTCAATTGGTGAGCGGCCACGGGGGCTGGCCCATGTCAGTTTTTCTCACCCCCGAGGGTGAGGCCTTCATGGCTGGCACGTACTATCCTCCCGACGACAGCCACGGTCGCCCGGGATTTCCACGACTCCTGAGCGCGATGGACGATGCCTGGCGTAATCAGCGAGACCTTGTCCGCACCCAAGCGCGAGAAATATCACAGGGGGTACTGCGAGAAACTCGTTTCGTTGATCAGCTCGAACCCGCAAGCACTCTGAGTAGTTTCCGTGAGATTAGTGACCTTCTGGTTAACGAACTACTCCCCAAGTGTGACGACGACGGTGGTTTCGGCGCGGCGCCAAAGTTCCCTCGGCCGAGTTATCTAGAGTCCCTCCTCGGTGCGTGGGACGAGCCCGCCGCGAGATTTGCCATCATCCGAACACTGGATGCCATGAGCCGTCGGGGACTCTACGACCACATTGGTGGCGGATTCGCTCGCTACAGCGTCGATGGAAAATGGCACGTTCCACACTTCGAAAAAATGTTGAGCGACCAGGCACTCCTAGCCATGATCTACCTTCGCGCCGATCGACGACGTGGTGGTGGTACTCCGTGGCGGTCGGTCGCTCTCGACACCCTCCGCTTCGTGGCCCGCGATTTACGTACCGACCAGGGCTACGCCTCATCTCTGGATGCCGATAGCAACGGCGAAGAAGGACTTCACATCACCTGGACGCCTGCGGAGGTGCAAGCCGTGTTGGCTGAAGCCGGTCTCGCGGAGTTCATAGCGCCGGCCTGTCAGCGCTGGTCCATAGGGGACCCGGGAAATTTTGAAGAACGATCCATTCCCATGCTGTCTCAGGACGCGAACTTCACGACTCCTCCGGAGCTGGAGGAGACTCACCAGGCCCTCTTGAGTTCTCGTCGCGGCCGCCCGCAGCCCGGTCGCGACAACAAGGTGATTCTGGAGTGGAACGCCATGTTCGCCGCAGCCTGTTGTGAATCGGACGACACGGAACTCGTTGTCACCGCTCGTGGACTGCTGAGCAGCCTCGTAGGGTCCCACTTCGTTGACGGCGTCTGGTGGCGAACCGAGGCCCGAACGGCTCACGCGACATCGGCTGATCTCGGGTGGTTGATCGAGGCCCACCTCTGCGCCTTCGAAGAATCGGGGGACGCAACGTGGCTGGCGCTCATCCCCGAGCTCATCAGCTACCTCCTGACCCACTTCTGGGACGGTCCGCTACCCCGCCACGGGACTCCCCACCTAGGAGATGGTTTTTTCACCACCAGTGATCTCGTAACAGACCTCCCCCAGCGGCCGAAGGACGTCTTCGACGGCGCCACGCCGAGTAGTCACGCGGTGTGCGCCACGGCGCTGGCTCGATACGGGCTCATCACTTCCAACGACGACATTCTCGCAGTCGCCCATCGGCTCGTAACCTTGGCCGCCACGGTACTCAATCAGCACCCCTCGGCGGTTCCTGATCTGGCTCGCGCATACGGCTTTCTCGATGAGGGGCTTGAAATTGTCATTCCCGGTGAACCCGGGGAGCTGTCGGGTCTCGTACGCTCTGTATTCGTGCCCCACAGTGTTCTCGTCACCGGGACAGATCCTCAGATTGAGCTCCTCGAGGGACGTCACCAGGGATTCGCCTACGTCTGCCACCAGCGAGTGTGTGGACTGCCAGTATCGAATCCCAGCGACCTCTCCCAACAGCTGTCGGCGAGAATCCGCTGATGGCCCTGCGCCGCGACGCCGCCCTCGGCGAAGTAAGAAAATTCGTCAAGGAATTGCCCTCCCGACCAACTCTCACACTCACGCCAGGGGCCGTCGTTCACGGCCTCGTACTGGGATCTTCCGCGAGCGACCTAACGGTGATCGACCTCGAGAGTGGGGCCATGGTGCGCTGGCGCATCGCCTGGCCCGACCAGGCCAACCCCGACTTACGGCCATTCGAAGTAGTGGAAGCTCGACTCAGTGACGAAATCGACGACGACGATTTAGCCCAACCCGAAGCCGTTACGGTCGACGGACTCCCCCGACAGATTGGCACCCTTCGGGGCCGGATAGTACGTCGCATGCTCGAGCGAGTTACCACGCCCGCAGACGGACCACTCTTCGGCTTTCGCGGACCGAGTGCGCCGTACTGGGAATTTCGTGGCGATCGACCGAGCATTGCCCTCATTAACGCCGAGCGCAGCCCCCAGCTACTACGACGACGCGAAGACGATTCGACCTGGGTGCGTTTTGGCTGGGACCGCGATGACGTCTGGTTGCTCTGCGAAGACCCTCACGCCACGCGCGCCCTCGACGCCGCCCGACGCGATTCTCTCGTTGGTAAGGACCTCACCACGTCACTGGGCTTTCGTCCGGCCTACGTTTTGGCAACCTTAAGTGCACCCACCGACGGGCACTGCTACAAAATCTGCACGGGACTACTCCCGCGGTCGTAGAACTACTTAGGAATTTTCCCCGAAGCGAGCGCTTCGGCCATCGCCCACCCGAATACGACGAGTCGTTGACCGTCGGCGGGCTTGACACCAGTAAACGCGGCGACGGCACCGTCAGGAATGACGGCCTTCGCAGCGACGTAGTCCAAGCCCCCAGCGGACGGGCTGTCGTGGGACATAATGAACGTCTTGTCGTCGATGGCCTTCTCGGCACCGAAACGCTTCGCCAGACGGCGGCCCCAGGCTCGATCTTCGCCGGTGGGCTTGTAGTCGGGTCGAGGAACAATGTCGTCGAGCCCCGAAAATGCGCGGTAGCCGTCGGGCGTAGTCAATCGAGCACCGAGGAGGACGTCCTCGTCCGGAAAGGCGAGTAGGGCCCGTCGAAATTGGTCGTGAATAATTGTCTTGAGAGTTTGATCGCTCTTCGCGTTGCGATCAATATGAGCCAGACCAACCAGCAGTGCCGGTGTCCCGCCAATGCGCTCCAGAGTGCAAAAGGAGTAGCCCCGGAGTTTGCTCCCCTCGCGGACCTGAGTAACCAGAACCCACTTCTCTCGCTGCTCAGTCAAGAAACTGAAGTCGAAACAAGGTGTACGCCCCACGGACAACTCCGCCATTTCGATTACTTCGTCTTCGCTCAGTGCGGTGGTGTCTTTCGTTGTCACGATCATTGCCATAGCCCACTATTCTACGAGACTTCGCCACCCTCCTCATTTGGGTTGGCTGTTATGACTGTTTCGCCGAAAGCGGCCCGTAAAATCCCTATAACTTGCGAGGTATTGACCATGTAGTCAGGACCGAGTCGAAAACGCTTCCCGTCGGCTTGCGATTGGACAATTACCGCGGTGCCGCCCGGGTAGGAACTGAGAATATCCTTCAGGTGCTTGATTCCGGCGGGGTTGAGATACCGCGCTTCGAGGGAAATATGAATTTCGGCCTCCGAGGAGACCACCAGCCGGGGCTGTTTTACTTCGAGGGCGCGGAAGGAAATCTCCTCACCCTTCATCTGGAGTCGACCCCGCATCACCACGATGGCGTCCTTACGAAGCAGCGTGCCAAATTTTTCGACTGTCTTGCCGTACAAGAAGACTTCTAGAGAGCCATCGAGGTCTTCGATAATGACCCGGGCGAACATGTTGCCCTGCCGCGAACTCTTAAACGTGACTTCGCTCAGCACACCGCCAATGGAAAAGCTAACGCCATTTTCGCCCACCTCTTCGGCTCGCTCACGAGCAGTACTAATCGTTCCGTCGGTGAGACGTCGCAGCGCGGCTTCGACGCCGAGCAGCGGGTGGTCCGAAATATACAGACCCAGCATTTCCCGTTCGAAATCCAGTCGCTCCGTCTTGGAGTACTCGGTTGTTGGAATAGGTGGTTCCGTGCCGTCCCAGTCATCGCCCGCCCCGTCGTTACCGAGCGAGCTAAAAAGCGTGGAGACGCCTCGAGCGAGATCGTTGCGTCGCTCAATGGTGCGATCAATAATCTCGCCGATGGCCAGCAGGAGCCCCTGACGGGTGACGCCGAAGGAATCGAAGGCTCCAGCTTTAATGAGTGATTCCATGGAACGTCGATTGAGAACGCTCTGGTCCACTCGACGTACGAAGTCGTACACCGACACGAAAGCACCCTTGGCCTCACGTTCGGCGACAATCTTTTCCACCAGGGCTGCCCCCACGTTGCGCACGGCCGCCATGCCAAAGTTAATCGTGTCGGCCAAGGTCGCCGAAGGGGTGAAGTCCGCGTACGATTCGTTGACGTCGGGTACTCGAACGGTGATGCCGTTGGCCCGACACTCGGAGAGGTACAGAGCCGTCTTGTCTTTATCGTCGCGGAACGACGTCAACAAAGCCGCCAAGTACTCCACGGGATAATGAGTCTTCAGCCAGGCGTTCTGGTAGGCCACGAGGGCGTAACCGTAGGCGTGAGACTTATTGAAGGCGTAGTCCGCGAAGGGTTCGATCTTGTCGAAGAGGGCCTCACCCAGTTCGCGGCCGTAGCCCGTGGACTCCGCGCCATCAACAAACTTCGACCTCTCCGCCACAATCATTTCACGGATCTTCTTACCGCAGGCCTTGCGCAAATTGTCCGCTTCGGTCATGGAGTAGCCTGCAATTCGCTGGGCCACGTTCATAATGTCCTCTTGGTAAATCATGAGACCGTAGGTACTTCCGAGCACGTCACGAAGGTCATCGTGGTCGTAGGAGACTTCTTGTCGACCATTCTTTCGATCTGCGAAGTGGTTGTGGACGTTTTCGCCCATGGGCCCTGGTCGATACAAAGCCACTAGCGCGCCGACGTCATCGAAACTCGTCGGCTTCAACTTTCGCATCAGGGCCCGCATCGGCCCACCTTCGAGCTGAAAGACGCCAATGGAATTTCCCTTCGACAGCATGTCGAAGACTTTGGCGTCGTCGAGTGGTACGTGGTCAATATCGATGACCACGCCGGTACGCAATGTAATAAGGTCAATAGCCCGATCGATAATGGCGAGGTTTCGCAGTCCCAAGAAGTCCATCTTGAGAAGGCCGAGTTCCTCAATGGCGTGCATTTCGAATTGCGTAACGATGGGGGCGTCGTCAATGGAACCATTCGGTGTGGGCTTGCGTTGAATGGGTACGTACTCAATGACCGGTTCTTTGGTAATCACGACCGCCGCAGCGTGAATACCGTCCTGGCGTCGCTTTCCGTCAAAACCCAAGGCCACGTCGATTGTTCGACGAGCTTCCGGGTCGGTTTCGTAGAGAACGCGCACTTCCGCGGCGTCATCGAATCTATTGGCGAACTCGGGCGTCACTTCCAAACACGCCGCCAACGGGACGTCTTTACCCATTAAGAGAGCCGGCATGGCCTTTGCGATCTTGTCGCCCAACATCGGTGGGTACCCTAAGACTCGCGCCGCGTCACGAACGGCGGCCCGGGCCTTAATAGTCGAAAAAGTAACGATTTGCGCTACGTGATCGCTGCCGTATCGGTCCGAGGCGTAGCGAATCATGTCCCCGCGGAAACGTTCGTCGAAGTCCATATCGATATCGGGCATTTGCTTGCGACCGGGGTTTAAGAAACGCTCAAAAATCAGGCCGTTGCTAATGGGGTCGAGATCGACAATACGAAGGCAGTACGCCACGCAGCAGCCCGCAGCTGAACCACGCCCAGGACCAACGCGGATTTTAGAATCACGGGCAAAACGAATCAGGTCCCAGACCACGAGAAAGTAGTCAGCAAAACCCATCTCGGTAATGACGCGTAGTTCGTAGTCGAGTCGATCGCGAATCGTGTCACTCAGGGCGTCCCCGTAGCGCTCGCGTGCGCCCGCGTAGGTCAGTTCGCGCACGTAGTGGTTGGCACTCGACTTGTGGTCGCCGCGATCGAATTGGGGCGGAATCGGAAACTCCGGAAGTGCATCATTGTCGAACTCAATCTCCACATTGCAGCGCTCGGCAATGAGCAGGGTGTTGTCACACGCCTCGGGGATATCGGAAAAGAGATAGCGCATTTCATCAGCACTCTTGAGATAGTGCTCACTACTTTGGAAACGGAAGCGATTGGGGTCGGCCACCAGTGAGCCCGTCCCAATGCACAAAAGCGCGTCGTGCATTTCGGCGTCGCCGTGCTTCACGTAGTGCAGGTCGTTGGTCGCCAAGAGTGGCGCCCCAATCTCCCTGGCCAGTTCTAAGAGCATGGGATTAGTCCGACGTTGCTCGGGAATGTTGTGATCCTGAAGTTCGACAAAGAGGCTGTCGCGACCGAAGATTGACTGCAGGCGACCGGCGAGTTCCACGGCCTTCTTGTAGTCGTCACGCAGTAGCGCCTGGAGAACTACGCCGCCCAAACACCCCGTCGTTGCGATAAGGCCCTCGTGGTAGGTCTCCAGCAACTCCCAATCCAATCGAGGCTTGTAGTAGTAACCCTCGAGGTAGGCCAGTGACGATGCCTTAATGAGATTCTTATAACCCTGCGTCGTCTCGGCCATCAAGGTGAGGTGGTGGTAGAGCTTCTCCCCTCCCTCAACGTCGCCACCGGTGTCGTCGATCTTTCCACGGCGCGGTGGTCGGTCGTAGCGAGAGTTAGCGGCCATGTAGGCCTCGAGTCCAATAATGGGGGTTATGTCGTATTTGCGACAGGTCTTATAGAACTCAATGACGCCGTACATATTCCCGTGATCGGTAATACCTATCGCCGCTTGACCATCATTTTTTGCCGCCAGCACCATCTCTTCAATACGTGCAGCTCCATCCAGCATGGAGTACTCAGTGTGATTATGAAGGTGAACGAAACTGTTACTCGCCATCTGCGAGAGCTCCCAACGGACGTAGCGGCACGGAGGTAATTACATCCGTGGGATTCGAAGTGTAGCCGTGGCTGGTGACACGCGCTCGCTCATAGGTAGGTCCCAGGGCGGGGCGGTTCTCCCGCCTCGGATGATTCGAGAGAACGAGTTCTCATGGATTCCAGTTGCGCCTGAGCCGCGGCCTGTTGGGCGAACAAACTGGCTTGAATACCGTGGAAAAGACCCTCCAGCCAACCCACGAGTTGGGCTTGGGCTACTCGCAACTCGGACTCACTGGGCACATCTTCGCCGAAGGGGGGAATCATTCGCGCCAGCTCGGAGCCGAGGTCGGGCGAGAGCGCCGACGAGAGTTCGTCAATCGATGTTCGATAAATTTCCTTCAGCCGACTTCGACCAGATTCGTCCAAGGTTGCCGAACGTACCTCGTCGAGTAGCGACTTGACCATCGATCCGATGCGCATCACTTTCGCTGGTTGGGCCACAAAATCATTCGAGGTACCGTCGCCGGACTGCTCAACACCACTCGGCGCCAGCACGTCTTCAGGGTTTACCGAAACATTGTCGCTATTGCCAAAAGCGCTTTCCATATTTCATAGTGTGCCAGAAAATACGATGGCCCAAAACCCTCCCCCTCGGACACAGCGGTCACGTCCTAGGATGCAACTATCAAGGAGTTCAGATGTTCGGCAAACTGACAACCGCATGGAACGAGCGGCAAAAAACGCGTAGTGAGAAGAAGCAGGCCATCTTGGCGACGGCCCACACCGCGGCGGTAGCGCAGGCTCGCCAACAGGTACTCAACGAGTGGACCAGCGAGCGCGATCAAGCACAGAGTCTGGTCGCCTTCGCTGAATCGGTGGGCAGTGGTCCCACGTCATCAGGCTTCATCGCTCACGCGGGTGAGGCGCTGGTTGGTGCCATCAATAACTGCAGTCTGGTGGAACTGCGTAACGTGGGTGGCCACTACACCGGAACCTCTCAGGGAATTTCCATTCCCATCGGATCACTAAGTGGTCGATCCGTTCGTTATCGAGTTGGGGCCCAAAAAGGTCATTTTGTTGCGGGGACCCCCACGCCCACCGCGATTGACCAGGGCACCTTCTTCATCAGCGATCAGCGTCTAGTCTTCACCGGCGCCACGATGTCAAAAGAATGCCGATTCGACAAACTTCTGTCGCTCAATCACTCTGCGGACGGCACTCTCACCATCGCGGTTTCTAATCGCCAGAAAAATACCGTGATCCACTACGGGCCGGCGATTATTTCGGTCGTGGACTTCTACCTCGACCTTGCGCTCGCCCGTTTCCATGGGCGCAATGATGAATTCGTAGCCAATTTACGAAGTGCCGTAAGCGAAATCGAAGCCCGACGGCCGGCCTAGCGCAGGTTATGGCGAGGCTGGATGGGTAAACTACCCACGTGAGGGTGTCTACACGTGGCGATTACGCCAGTCGAGCCTTATTGAGTCTCGCCCTGCACGAGGATGAAGCCGGTCCCACTTCCGTGCGCGATATTGCTGAGCGCACCGGTCTTCCGCAGCCCTATCTAGAGCAAATTTTGCTGGCCTTGAAGGGTGCCGGGTTGGTGCGATCTAAGCGGGGGGTGGGCGGTGGCTACGTTTTAAACCGACTACCAGTCGACATGACCTTGGCGGAAATCGTGGCTGCGGTTGATGGACCCATCGTGGCGGGGGACTTTGGTCTCCCTCACCAAGATGGCGCGTGCGATCACGAAGGTCAATGTGTCTTACTGGCGGTATGGGCTGATGTCGGTGACCATATGCGTAGTCATCTGTCTAGTTTTACCCTCGCCGACATGGTCAGCCAGTCCCGCGGTGGGCCAAAAGTGGCAATTACCCACGCTGATGAAACGGACTAAAGAGGACCTGAGAGAATTTTCACGTGCACTCCAAGAAGTTGGTTACTCTCTGGTAACCTGCTCTTGGGTTGTTAGAAAAATAACCCCTGCGAAGTGAGTCCATGACTACCGAGGAGATGAAGTGAGCACCACCCCCAATCGCCGTGCCGCCGCCAACACCAACGACATGTTGGGCCTCCTCTTACGTGACCTCGATCGCTACCCCATGCCCAACTACGACGAGCAGGTGGAGCTTTCCAAGCGCGTCACCGCCGGCGACGAAGAAGCCAGAAGGCAAATGGTCGCCGCCAACCTACGACTCGTACTCCACTGGGCCCGTCGCTACCAAGACCGTGGAGTCGAGATGGTCGACCTTGTTCAGGAAGGAACCTTCGGACTCCTGCGTGCTGTCGAAAAATTTGACTGGGAGCGTGGTTTCAAATTTTCCACCTACGCGACCTGGTGGATTCGCCAAGCCCTCCAGCGCGCGGTGCAACAACATGGTCGGACTATTCGCATCCCACTCGAAGTCGGAGAACAATTGCAGCGCCTCGAGGCAACCAGCGCCGAATTGACGTCACTGTTCGGACGTAAGCCCACCGATGATGAACTCACCGAAGCCACTGGACTATCCAAGGAGCAGCGCCAGAGCCTCGAAGGTTTGGCCGGCGTCACGGCATCGCTCGACCAACCAGCATCTTCTGACTCAGCAACGACCCTAGGTGACCTCGTGGCCCCGAGTTTGGACGATTGGGTCGGCACCATTGAAAACAACCTCATGGACGAGCAGATTCGTGCCGCTATGCACCAACTCGACGAGTTACAGCAGCAGGTTCTCACCTTGCGCTTCGGCCTCGGTGGGCAAGTACCGCTTTCGCTCCAAGCCACCGCGAGCAAACTTGACATTGGCGTGCGACGAGTTCGCCGAGCCGAGGAAGAGGCACTCGCCGTATTGCGCACCGACTCCACCGTCGTGGCAGCTCACGAGAACGTTTAGATTCCCAATCCGGTCACTAGGTTCGCTAAGTCGGTTGGTAGCGGAGCACTCGTGTGCACTCGCTCGCCCGATTCAGGATGAATGAAACTCAAGGTCGTCGAGTGAAGGAAGAAGCGCTCGGTTTCTAGTCGACGATCCCGACGATGTCCGTATTTGGTGTCGTTCACCACCGGATGACCGATAGTAGCCAAGTGAATACGGATTTGGTGAGTTCGTCCCGTTTCAAGCTTTAGCTCGAGCAGAGTAACCGCATGTGGTTTCTCGATACGATCGAGCACTCGATAACCAGTGCGGGCCACGCGGCCATCACTTCTGACGGTCATCAGGGTCGGATTGCGTGAAGACCGTCCAATTGGGGCGTCGACGACTCCGCGCTCCTCTTTAACATGTCCGTCTACTAAACCCAAGTAGGTTCGCTCCATTGAACGATCGGCTAGCTGCTCGCTCAAGGATCGAAATGCCGTGACGGTGCGGGCTACCACCAAGAGACCCGACGTTCCCTTGTCCAAACGATGCACGACACCTGGTCGACCAGGCTCGCACACACCCTGACTCACGAGATTGGCAATTTCGGGGTAACGAGCTAGCACTCCGGCAATGAGCGTCCGGTCACGTTGCCCCGCTCCGGGGTGCACCACTACCCCCGGTGCTTTATTAATCACGATGAGACTCTCGTCTTCGTACACAACGTCGATCTCTACGCCCGAATCTGCCTCCACCTCTCCCGTGTCAGGAGGCGGCAGGAAGGCGACGAGGTGCTGTCCGGCCCGAAGGGCCAGCGACGCCTTGGTTGTCACGTGATCGTCCAGGCTGACAGTCCCCTCATCAACAATGGCATTTGTCTCCGAACGTGACAGACCCGTCAACATCGAGAGCGCGCGATCCAAGCGCATCCCCGCGAGGGAGGCAGGTACCAGTAGATCTAGGACTTCGCCATTAAAGGCGTCGAGAGGGTTGTCGATACTCATTTATTCCCTCCACAGGGGTCGGTTAGAACGTAGGGCCAAGAGAATGCAGCCGAGGCCACAGGTAACACACGCGTCGGCCATATTGAACACCGGAAACGATCCAATTGCAATGAAATCAGTCACGTGATGAGGCAGCGATGTCAGCCGGTCCAATGCGTTGGCCGCTCCCCCGCCCAGCATGAGTCCGAAGCCCACCGAAGACCATCCGGCTGCGGCCCGCGCCATGCCAACGGCAACCCCCACGAGTAACACGAAGGCCACTATTTGCGCCAACAGTGGCCAGTGACGACCCATTGAGAAGGATACGCCTTCGTTGTACACGAGGCGCAGCCACACTGGACCGAGGACGTGCTTCGGCCGCGATAGCACCTCTCGTGCCCAGACCTTGGTCGACTGGTCAATGAGTATTGCGGCGAACGCTCCAATGAGCGCCGTGCGGCTTGGTTTTAGACGAATGATCGACAGTTGACGCACGTGAACACTGGCTTTTGGTAGACCAGGCGCTCCTTGGGAATCTTGTCGTAGCACTCATCACAGCGGCCATAAGAACCATCGGCCACACGAGTTAAGGCCACTTCAATTTCGTCAACCTTGAGGCGAATTTTGAGGGCCTGCTCTTTCATCTGGTCGCGCTCCATGTCCGAAGCTGCACCCGAGCCGTCGTCGTCGTCGTACTCCAGGCGCTCGCGGTCCACCAACATCTCTTCGGCGACGGCGTCGAGACCTTTGATTTCCTCGATGGAGCGATCGCGTTCTTCAATCAGAAGTAGGCGCAGCTCCTCGAGAAAATCAGGCTTATCGCCGTACGGACGTGAGTGTCGCTTCTTGTCGAGAGCTTCTTGTCGCTTACGCTCTTCAGCCTCGCGACGTTCCTGACGCTTACGCTCTTCTTCGTTCCGTCGCTCAATCTCTCGCAAACGATTAGCTCGCTCGGTCTCAATAGCCTTGCGCTTGGCTTCGATCTCACGCTGGCGCTTCGCCTCGTGCGCCGCCTTTTCCTTGGCCTTACGGCTCGCCTCTGCTGCTTTGACGGCTAACTTACGCTTCGCCTCACGTTCTTTCGCAGCCTTGGCGGCGGCCGCAGCCTTTACCTTGGCGGCGGCGGCCTTGTGGCGAGCAACTTCCTTGGCCTTGGCCTCACGTTCGCGCTGCAGCTTGGCGGCAGCGGCAGCCTTTACCTTGGCGGCGGCGGCCTTGTGGCGAGCAACTTCCTTGGCCTTGGCCTCACGTTCGCGCTGCAGCTTGGCGGCAGCGGCGTCCTTGGCCTTGGCGGCGGCTATTCGTTGCGCAGCGAGGTTCTTCTGAGCCAATGTTCCTACTTTCGTAGAAACTTTTTTGGGGATGGGCTTGGGGGCAGACTTCTTTGGGGTTGCGGGGGTTTTCACAGAAACTTTCTTGAGGGGGGATTTCTTGGCGGGTGCCTTTTTTGAAGCGGGGGCTTTCTTGCTGGGTGCCGGCTTCGTGGCAGTGGCCTTTTTCGGAGCTACAGATTTCTTGGCGGGTGCTGTCTTCTTGACAGCTGATTTTTCCGGTGTACTCCTCTTTCCGCCTACTGCGCTCTTCTTCACGACCGCCTTCGCGACAACCTTTTTTTTGGAAACTGGGGACATAATTCTCCTAACACCCCTCGGTTCGGCGACTCTTGAGAATAGCCGCCAATTACATGTTTACAGCGTTCAGTGGCTCGGCGGGCTTTGATCGAAATTCAGACGCTCGCCAATGGTTTGCGCGGGCGCCGGGGCCGAAGGTGTCGGCGCGGCGGGGACCGCGGTCCTTACTGCAGCTACCGCTGTGTGTGACTGAACGTTTTCATCGACCCACTGCAAAAATGCGGTGAGCTGGGTACGCAGACGGGTACGCTCCTGCTCCACTTGAGCGGCGAGCTTTTCTACGTCTTCGCTGAGTCGACGCTTAAGACCATTGAGTCGCTCTATTTCGTCGGAAGCTCGGCTTTGAGCCTCACTCACTATCTCTCTGGCACGTTCCTGCGCCAGACCCGTGAGGTGCTTAGCCCGCTGTTCGGCCTCTTCTTGAGCGTGAGCCACGAACTCTTGGGCCATGGCGATCATCTCGGCAATCTGTTCCGCACCCGCTGCCCGTGCTGGCGCGGCCGTAGGTGTCGCTTGAACAGCGGCGACTGGTGCGGGGGCGGGAGGTGGGGTCGGAGCCGGAGCCGGAGGTGGCGTGGCGGCTACTGCCGACGGGGCACGGCGCTCGCTTTCGAGCGCTTGGATTCTCTCGGAGGCTTTTTGCAGCTGTTGCTGTTGCTGGCGAATCTGCTCGCGGAGATGCTCAACCTCGACAGCGGCACGATCGAGAAAATCGTCAACTTCATCGATTGCGTATCCGCGAAGAGATGATTTGAACTCAACCGTGGTGAGAGTGTCGAGTGTGGATGTTGAGATATCGGAGCCGTCCATACATCAAACACTACCCCTCAAAAGGGGGAAAATTGGGGATTGGCTTAGATGTAATTGCCGAGCAGCGTAAAGCCGAAGACCGCAATAATGATAGAAATATCGAAATAACCGGCACCAGTTCTAATGGGGGGAACCACTCGTCGAATAGGAGCGAGTACGGGTTCAGTCAGTCGCTGGAGAATTTCACTAATTTGCTCAACAATGGATCCCCGGCTCGCTGGAAACCAACTCAAAATTGCCCGAGCGAAGAGAACGTAGGTGTAGATCTGAATTGCCCTACTCAGCAAAGCAATCATTACGGGAGGTAATTCTGCTGACGCAGCCGATCAAGGGCATCTTTGGAAACCTGAATATGCGAGGGGAAAACTAAATAAATTGGCAGACCTTGTTCGAGGGGCTTGATTTTCGCACCCAGGGCGTACACCACCCCACTCGTGAAGTCCAAGAGACGCTTGCGCTGCACTTCGTCGCACGCAGTGAGGTTCAAAACAAAGGCCCGGTGACTCTTAAGAACATCGGAAACTCGCTTGGACTCGTTGAAGTTTCGTGGGACGAATACTTCTAGGTTTTCCCCCTGAGAGAGTGGGGAGATCGTCCGTACCGTCGATGGCGATATGGCGGGACGCATCGTCGGACGACTCGTCGTTCCGCCCATTCCATCGAGCACACTCACCGACGGAGTCTGACGAAAGGTAGGAGTACTCGTCCCCCACGCTTGGTCCGTCGAATCAGTGGACGGCTCTGCGGCGAATGGTCGCTCGCGCCGTGGCGTCACGGGGTCCTGGTAGTCCTCTTCCGTCAAGCCCACATAGTTCATGAACTTCTTCATTCGATCTTGTAACGCCACCACAGTCTCCTCGCGGAATTTCGTTGATTAACATTCTACGCCACTACTCGCATGGACGCCTAGCGCTGGCCGAAAAGGCCCCGACCAACACGAATTTCATTCGAACCCTGCTCGCAGGCGGCTTCGAGATCTTCGGTCATTCCCATAGAACACACGCTGAGCCCGAAATCGTCCACCGCGGCTCGTAAATCATGAAACGAGGCCGCGGCGCTGGGTCCCGGGGCCGCGACCGTCATGAGACCTCGGACATCAATTTCTAGCTGCTCTGCTCGAGACAGTAATCCGGGTAGATCTTCGAGCCGAGCACCATTTCTTTCCGTGCGACCGGTGAAGTCGATTTGTAAGTAAATCGGTACGCGTCGGGACGCCGTTGCTATTTTCTCCAGCTCCTTGACACGAGATACCGAGGCAATGAGATCGCTGACGGCGCAGAGCTGGTGGATTTTGTTGGTCTGAAGCGCTCCTAAGTACTGCCACACCATCGGAACATCCACGAAGGGTCGCTTACGGGCTAACTCCTGCGCGTAGTTCTCCCCCACCGTTGTCAGTCCGGCGGCGTGGGCCGCAGCGACGTGTTCAGGACCGAAAGTCTTGGTCACCGCAACAACAGAAATATCGTCGGGGCTCCTACCGGTAGCGATTATCCGGTCTCGAATGAGAGAAAGGTTGAGAGCGACTCGCGTCGCCAGATCATCCTCAGCGGAGGAAGCTGGGCAGATCGTCATCGCCACCGACGTCGAAGGAGAAATCATCCTGCGAACTCGAGAAGATGTCGGCCACCGGTGTCGACGGTGCCTTGGGCTCGTTGGAAGTTGGGCTTGGCGCCTTGCCGGCACCTTCCCAACGGTCGAAACCCGCGGCGATGACCGTGACCCGTACGGCGTCACCAATTCCCTCGTCCGAGACCGTTCCGAAGATGATATTGGCATCGGGGTGGGCCACGCTGTGAACTATTTCCGCCGCCTCGGTCACTTCGAACAAGGTGAGGTTAGGTCCACCCACGATGTTGATCAAGATTCCGCGGGCGCCATTGATATCGGCTTCGAGCAAGGGGGAGGTAATCGCGGCTCGCGCAGCGTTCACGGCTCGGCCTTCACCCGTCGACGTACCAATTCCCATAACGGCGGTACCGGCATTGCTCATAATCATCTTCACGTCGGCGAAGTCAGTATTGATGAGTCCCGGGACCGTAATCAGGTCAGTGATGCCGCGAACACCATCGAGCAGAATTTCGTCGGCTTTACGGAACGCTTCAATCATCGAGGTGTCCGAGTTGGACACCGAGAGAAGGCGGTCATTGGGGATAACGATCAAGGTGTCCACTTTTTCCTTGAGCTGCTGAATTCCTTTTTCGGCCTGATTGGCGCGACGCTTACCTTCGAAGGCGAAGGGGCGGGTCACGATACCAATGGTGAGAGCACCGAGCGAGCGAGCAATTTCTGCAACTACGGGGGCCGCACCGGTGCCGGTGCCTCCACCCTCTCCGGCGGTGATGAAGACCATGTCGGCACCCTTGAGTGCTTCTTCAATTTCGGCACGGTGCTCTTCAGCAGCCTGTCGGCCAATTTCTGGGTCGCTACCCGCTCCGAGACCACGCGTCAAAGTACGCCCAATGTCCAACTTCAGGTCGGCTTCACTCATGAGCAGGGCCTGGGCATCCGTATTAGCGGCGATGAACTCCACGCCCCGCACGCCGGTGTCGACCATGCGATTAATGGCGTTCACGCCACCCCCGCCGACTCCGAAAACCTTGATAATGGCGAGATAGTTGCCTTGGCTCAAACTCACGTGTTCTCCTTAAAAGACTTGGCTGGAAGGGTATACCCCTCCAGTATGCATGCTCCAGTGCTACGCACTGGGGTGGGCATCGGTCTTAGATAGGCTAGTCACGGTCGACAAAAGGGTCAAGTAGCCGTTCATCAGGGGCCCTGCACCGTGACCGAACTAGGCACCGAGACGTCTACCACGTCTCCAGCACGCAGTGGTGCACGGGCAATTATTGAAGCAATGGCAATATATTTCTCGGTCAATTGCGTCGGTTGACCGAGATGGAAAGTGACCGGCGTCGTCATCACCAAGGTGAGGTCGTGCGAGCGAGTTACCAGAATTTCTCTCACCTGTTGCGAAAAGGCCAAGGGGAGAGAGTGACTCACCCGCACCGAGTCGTAGGCCCAGGTGACGAAGGGCCAGGTTCCGTTTCCCGACCAGCCCGTCGCCACGAGAGCAGGCAGATCGGTTCCCAGGGGCGCCGGTCCGAGATTGAAACCATCACGACCAACCAGCACGGGCTTACCAGGTGAGGGGTAGGTCACGGCGGTGGCCTGACGTTCATGAACAGTCAAGGTCACCGAGTGCGGCCACTGCTTCGTCACCTCGACACGAGCGATCCAGGGCAGCGCGGCCATGCGTCGAGTCACGATAACGCCACTGACGTCGATGAGCGCTACGTGATTGGTCACTCCGGACGCCGCCACAATCTGGGCACTCGACTCGTGGGTGTTGCCGTGAACGCTGATTGCAGACACTCGGAAAAATGATAAATGCAAAAACCAACTGCCCGCCGACACGACCACGACCACGACCACTGTGGCAATCACGCCACCCAGGAGTGCAAGACGACGGAGGCGTCGGCCGGCTGGGTTCAAACGGTCTTTGCGCGACCCACGCCGAGCGGCACGCGGTGTTCCCGAGTCACTGCGTTGTGCGGGAGTGGAGCTTTTTCTTCGGCGACTCATGTCAACTCCCTAAATTTTCCTACGGTACGAATTTCACTACGTAATGTGATGCCGGTCATTTCCTTCACGGTCGCCGCCACGTGCAGCATCAAGAAGTACACGTCGTCAGCGGAACCTCCGTCGTCGACCTGAATGAAATTGGCGTGTTTCTCTGATACGAAGGCGCTCCCTCGGCGAAGACCCTTCAAGCCACATCGCTCAATGAGGGCCCCCGCTGATTCACTCTCTGGATTTTGAAACACACTGCCGGCATTTGATCCTCCCGGTTGATGCGCCCTGCGCCATGCGACGATCTCGCGGAGTCGCTGCTTGGCCCCATCGGCATCACCGTGCTGTAGTTCCAAACAGGTCGACAAAACTATGTCATTGACGCCAATCGCACTCTGACGATACCCAAATCCGAGATCGTGGGGTAACCACTCGTCGACCCGTCCCGTCGCCAGATTCCATACTCGTGACGAGGTCACCACCGCCGCCATATCGCTACCGTGGCCACCCGCATTCATCCGCGTAGCCCCGCCTACTGAACCAGGTACGCCGACGGCCCACTCGAAGCCCACGAGACCCTGGTCGGCGAGTTGACGCGCCGCTACGGGCAAGGACATGTGGGCGGGCAGAGTCACCCTGGCCGGGGACCCGGCTTCGATCGTCATCTCCGCCGGAAATCCACTGCCGAGCACCAGAACAATCCCGTCAAAGCCACTATCGGCGACGAGAGTGTTGGAACCCCGACCCAAAATAAACAGGGGACCGCCGGCGGCTCGCAGAGCTGGCGTCAGCTCGGCGAGTACCGCCTCGGAAGGAATCTCAACGACGACGCGTGCCGTGCCGCCCACCCGATAGGTGGTTCGAGATCCGAATTCTCCGCGGCGCATCGCGTACTCGCCCGCGACCTCGAGTAATTCTTCGTCGCTACTCACAGTACTGCGCCACGAGAGAAGGACCAATTTGATCAATGTCACCGGCTCCAAGAAGTAGGAGGGCGTCACACAGGCCACAGATAGCCGCGGCTCGTTCACGAGCAATTTCAATCGTCGGCACGTACGTCACCTTTGAAACTGTTCCGGAGTCGCGCACTGCCGTAGCGACCATCTCACCCGTCAAACCCTCAGGATTTTCTTCGCCCGAAGCATAAATATCGGTAACAATTAATTCGTCGACGCCGAGAAAACAATCCGCGAAGAGTGGGGTCAGAGCGGCTGTCCGGGTTACGCGGTGCGGCTGGAAGATTGCAACGATACGAGGAAAACCACAGTCGCGGGCCGCCGTGATCGTTGCACGAATTTCATTCGGCAAGTGGGCGTAATCGTCCACGATGGTGGTTCCTCGAATCGTTCCCAACACGTCAAAACGACGCGGCGCGCCTACGAAATTCGCGAGTCCGCGAATGATGGCGCTGGGTTCTATTCCTGCCTCCAGAGCCAGCCCAGCTACGACGGCTGCATTCTCGACGTTATGCGCCCCAGGTACATTGAGATCAATGGTCATTGACCCCCGAGCCCCAGAGAGAGTGAATTGAGTGCCGCGCGCCGCCGCGCGCTCGTCACTCACTCGATACTCCCCAGCGTTTCTCCCCGCGGAAACTATTTTCCGCTGCGCAGCGGCGATGACTCTAGCGACCCCAGGGTCGTCGAGCCACCCCACCACTGGTCCCGAGGTGCGTTCTACTAGACCTCGAAAAGCGTCGTCGATCGCATCTTGCGAGCCGTAGAAATCTAGGTGATCAGCATCGACATTGAGCAGGCCCAGCATCGCGGGACTGGTCCGAGTCAAGGTGCCGAATGATTCGTCGCATTCGACAAGGATTTCCTTCGAGGCGGACCCGTGAGCATTAAACCCCACTCCTCGCACCGCAGCGCCAAGGAGCCACGACGGGTCACGATTCGCACTCAACCAAACACACACCGCCATCGAAGTCGCCGTTGTCTTTCCGTGGGTGCCCGCAAACGCCACCATGTCGTGCGACTCCGAAAGCGAGGAAAAGACGTCGGCACGGTTGAAGATTGGTACCGCGTGAGTACGTGCATCGACCACTTCGGGATTGTCCATTGCGATTGCCGGTGACGTCGTGAGCCAGGTTGCCGAGTTCCCCACGCCCTCGCTTTGCGGCACCGAAATATCGATTCCCGCGTGTCGAAGATCGTCAACGCTCTGACTCGCGCGTTCGTCGGCGCCCGTCACTATCGTGCCCCATTCCAGAGCCAGCCGAGCCAGGCCACTCATCCCCGCGCCACCAATTCCGAGTATGTGAATACGGTGCCCCCGACCGAACTCAGGCCTCATCGCCCCACGACCTCAAGAATGACGTCAGCAATCGCCGCCGCCGCGTTTAGTCGCCCCAACTCTCTCGCGCAGCGTGACATCTCACTCAGGGTCTCTGGCGAACGACGCAGGTGGCCTACTTCACGAGCGAGCACTGATGCGGTGAGGTCCTCGTCACGAATCAGTATTGCAGCGCCGGCATCGACCAGCACTCGTGCATTTTTAGTTTGGTGATCAGCCGGCGCTTCCGGAAGGGGAACCAGGATTGACGGAATTCCGAGCGCGGTGATTTCTCCGATGGTAATAGCCCCAGCCCGGCATACAGCGAGGTCGGCCACCGCCCACAACCGCGCCATATCTCCAAATTCACAGACTTCGTAGCTCGAAGTATTCGTCAACTCCCTCGTCGCGAGGCTGATCGCCGAAAAATCTCGAGAACCCGTCACGTGAATAATTCTCAGGCCCTGGTCATGAGTCAGGTCTCTCGCAAATTCCGTGACTACCTGGTTGACTCGTCGAGCGCCGAGCGAGCCGGTCATCACCACAATTGTAAAAGGCGTAGCCGTGCGAGCTACGGAGCCCCACTCTGCGAGGGCGCTGCGGTCGACCTGTCGAATGACTTCTCGAAGGGGCACTCCGGTGACGACAGCTCGTCCGTCATCTACCAAAAATGGCACACAGCGACGAGTGGCGGCTCGAAGGACCACGCGTTGGGCGGCGCTGGCGTGCGCATCTAGTTCCACGAGAATGATGGGGCGTCGCCAGAACAGCGCTGCCAATACGGAAGCCAGCGACGCGTATCCGCCAACTGACACCACGGCCGATGGGCGTCGCCACCCCACCATCACCAACTCGTGCAAAAGAGCGACGATGAGCCCAGCGATAGAGACGAGATTGTCAAAAATGCGAGTCGGAAGTAGAGAGCGAGAAATCCCTCGACCAGGTAGCAGTACTAATCGAATACCGAGGGGGCGAAGTAATCGGCCTTCTTGGCCTCGGCGGGAACCAACAAAATACACGTCGTGAGAACTCACGCCTCGACTCATCAACTCCTCGGCGATGGCCTGCATCGGGAAGACGTGTCCTCCGGTTCCTCCGCCGGTGATGAGAACTGGCCTCATCACGCTCGAGATCGGCGCTCGCGCGCTACGGCTAGGGGGGATTGTCGCGATCGCGTTGAGGTTCTTGCCGCTTGTCGTGGCCGCGTGGGTGGGGTGTCAGACTGGTTGCTGTCGAATGAACCGATTTCTCGTGCAATATTCACCAGAAAACCTACGCCAGTCAGATCGACAATGAGTGCCGTTCCACCGCCAGATATGAAAGGTAGCGGGATTCCGGTGACCGGTAGCCACTGGACCACCGAACAAACATTGATAATCATTTCAACCGCGAACCAGGTGGTGATTCCAAAGGCGATCAGTGAATTCGCTCGATCGGTTGAGGCCTGGGCTACTTGAATTCCCGTTCGAATCAACCAGACAAAAAGAAGCAGGACAACCACGGTGCCGAGCAGGCCATACTCTTCCCCAATCACCGAGAAAATAAAGTCCGTGTGAGCGTTAGGCAAAAAACCCCATTTTCCGTGGTCACCATTCATACCCAATCCGAAAAGCCCTCCGGCTCCTAATGAAATTTTAGACTGCGAGATTTGGTAGTAATAGTCAGGGTTGGCGTGGGGCGATAGGAATCCGACGAGTCGTCCATATGCGTAGGCGTGAGTACCCAAATACCCCAAAAAACCGAGGACGCCAAGTCCCAAACTCCAATAAATCGCCGTCCGGGGTAGACCTGCCACGAACAGCATGCCGAGAACTATGGACAAAACAACAGCGTTAGTGCCGATGTCGCGCTCGAGGACAATAAGTCCAACTCCCAGCGATATCGGGAGGAGTTGCCAAGCGACACCACGCCATTGGCTCGTTCGACGTTCGTAGCGTGCCACGACAACACCGACAAAAATGCACAACGACAGCTTGAATATTTCGGAAGGCTGAAAAATAAATATTCCCTTGCCCAGCCAACGCTTCGCGCCATAACTCGATTGTCCAAACTTCGCGACCAGGAGTAGAAGAATCAACGAGACCGTCATTGCTAAGCGGGCCAAGCGAGTGAGGTGAGCCTTCGACACCCGTGACGCAATGACAAAACCCACGAATCCAAAGAGCAAAAACACTGCTTGTTTTAGGAAGAACATCCACAATGAAATCGAACGTGTCTGCTGGGGTGCAGAAGCGGATGTCACCATCACCGCCCCAATGCCCACCAACACGGCGGTAGCGCGAATCAGGTGTTTTTCTAGCTGGTTTACCGAGCCCAGCCTCCTGATGCTATGAGCTTTCGTAGTGGAGTCGCCGGCCATCACACCACCTTCGCAATCTTAAGAAAGTCACCATAGAAAATCCCGAGTCCGAGGACGGCGAGAAGTCCCGCCACGATCCAAAATCGAATGATGACCGTTGTTTCCGGCCAACCCTTGAGTTCGTAGTGGTGATGAATTGGGGCCATCTTGAAAATGCGACGTCCCAGTATTCGAAAACTCAGTACCTGCAAGATGACCGAGACTGTCTCAGTGACAAAGAGGCCGCCAATGACCACCAGGAGAAGGTCGAGATTCATCAGTAAGCAAAGTCCACCCAGCGCCGTTCCTATCGCCAGCGAGCCGGTGTCTCCCATCATTATGCGAGCCGGTGCCGCATTCCACCAGAGAAATCCGAGGCAACCGCCCACCATCGCCACCGCCACGAGACCGAGGTCAAGCGCGGATTGCAGGTGATACAAACTCGGGTGTCGGAACTGCCAGTAGCCAATAATGGAAAGTACGCCGAAGCAGAATGTTGATGAGCCAGCCGCCAGACCATCAAGACCATCCGTAAGATTTACGGCATTTGAGGTAGCCACCACCACCACAATCGCGAGAATCATCCAGCCAATGGCTCCGAGACTCCACCCAGGCAGGGAGATACGCGTGAAGGAGAGAACTGTCGCCGTGTGGACCCAGTAGGTTGCCAGGACGGCAAAAGTACCAGCAATAAGTAGTTGACCAGCCAACTTGCCTCGTTTATTCAGACCAAGATTTCTCTCGTTACGAATACCTAAGAAGTCGTCGGCGAAGCCCAGAGCACCCGAGGCAATCACTGCAGACATGGCGAGCACCCCGCCGCGCGTAAAGATAATGGCCGTGCCAACGTGACCCATGACGTAACCGATGGTTCCCGCCAAGACAATCACAATGCCGCCCATGGTAGGAGTCCCCGCTTTCGCGTGATGGGAACTCGGTCCATCGTCACGGATCCTTTGCCCGTAGGAGTGACGCTGGAGAAATCGAATGAAGATTGGTGTCGAGAACAGAGCGAGCACGAAGGCCACTCCTCCCGCTTCCATCAGACTCAACATAGATACCTACTTCACTAACTCGGAGATGACGGCTCGGTCGTCAAAATTGATCACGTCGTCTCCTACTATTTGCGTTGTTTCGTGACCCTTGCCAGCGACGACCACGACGTCGTTTGGACCAGCCATCTTCAGCGCCTCAGCGATGGCCACCCGGCGATCACTGGCGCGCGACCACAGCGAATTCGGCGTCACACCAGCAATGATTTGGTCAATGATGGATTCGGGATTTTCGTGTCGAGGGTTGTCGGAGGTGATGACGGTTATGTCCGCGAACCTCGTTGCAACTGCGCCCATCATCGGCCGCTTCTCCCTGTCACGATCGCCACCGCAACCGAAAACTACGATGATTTTGGCGCCAGGTCGTAGCGCGCGCAGGTCACTTAAAATTCGCTCGAGCCCATCGGGAGTATGCGCGTAGTCAACAATCACCGTTGGACCCTTGCGAGAAACAACCTCGCATCGCCCCGGCACTGGTTGCACCTGTCGCAAAGCCGCGGCGGCGGCGTCAGCGCTTACGCCCACCGCGACCACGGTCTCCAGAGCCAAGAGAGAGTTGTCGACGTTGAAGCCACCACTGAATTGCGACTCGACTCGAAGTCCCCGCCACGTAAAAGTCGTTGAACCAATTTCGCACCGGACGTCGGATGCGAGCGCTGAACCAACCGGCACTAGCGGAACCCTGCACATGCTCGCTAGGCGTGCACCAAAGGGATCATCCGTCCAAATCACTGCCCGCTGACAACGCTCCGGGGTGAAGAGTGAAGCTTTAGCGGCAAAATACGCCTCCGTAGTTAGGTGGTAGTCCAAGTGATCGTGGCTCAAATTGGTGAAGACTGCTACCTCAAATTGAAGTCCGTCGACCCGACCTTGGTCCAGGGCGTGACTGGATACTTCAAGAGCCACTAGCGGCTGCTCGTCACTCTGTGCCCTGTCGCGCACCACGGCCAACTCCCGAAAAAGCTCAGGGGGTGGGGGCGTTGTTCGTTCGTGAGTCAGGGTACCTATGACTGCTGACTCACCCCCTATGGCCCGCCAGAGACCAGCCACGATGGTGGTGACGCTGGTCTTACCGTTGGTTCCCGTGACTCCGACCAGTCGAGTAGAGCGTTCGGGGTGAGCGACAATCGCCGCACTCGCGCGAACTAAAGTCGCGTGCATATCAGCAGTCGCCACCAACAGCGACGGACATGTATTCCCGACCTCAGCAGAAGTAACAACCGCAACGGCGCCGGCCTCAAGTGCTTCGGCAATGTACTTATCGCCCGAGGTGGATCGCCCCGGAAGTGCGAAAAAGAGAGAGCCCTCTCGACAGTCCCGAGAGTTCGAATCGACACGCGCAACCTCGATGTCACCCACAGCACCGCGAAGCTCCTCGCCCATTACCTCTCTCAGTTTCATCAGGTGACGTCCGAAGATATGGCCGAAGCGGTTCCCGCGAGTGGCTTATTGGAAATACCAGTTGGCGTAATGCCGTAGTGGTGAAGCGCGTAGGACATAACACGTTGGAAAACGGGAGCGGCGACGGCACCACCGAAAATTACGGTCCGGGGGCGCTGGATGATAACCACCATTGACAAAATAGGGTGATTTGCCGGGGCGTAGCCCACGAAGGTTGCGTTATAGGCACCTGTGATGTACGAACTGTGCCCGGGTGTCGGTATTTGCGCAGTCCCCGTCTTGCCAGCTACTAAGTATCCAGGAATAATCGCGTTGGTTCCCGTACCAGCTACCACAACTTGCTGCAGCATTGAATTCAACGTGGACGCCACGCTCGAAGACAATGCTCGGCGATGCTCACTCGGCGGCGTGGCTCGAATGGCCCCGTATTGGTCGACCACTGCACGCACCACCTTGGGTTGAATGAAAATACCGCCATTGGCGATGGTGTTGTAGGCATCGAGCAGTTGCATTGGTGTCACTGCGTCGGTCTGACCGATGGGCAACGAGGCAATGTCGGTCGCCGACCAGGTCTGAGCATTTTTCAACAGGCCCGATGACTCGCCGGGAAACCGAAGGGCCGTGGTCTGTCCGAATCCGAGGCGTTCGACTTGGCCAAGAAGGCCCGCTGCACCGACCTTGGTCGAAATCATATATGTACCGATGTTGCTCGACTGGGCCAATATCTGAGTGGAGGTGAGGTCAACGACGCCATGGCGCTCAGCGTCGTGGTACACCCTTCCCGCCACGAGGACTGAATAGGGAACTTTGAAGTGCGTGGTCGGGGTTATCGCACCGGACTCGAGAGCTGCCGAAAAGGGAATTATTTTGAAAACTGATCCGGGCTCGTAGGTCTGAGAAGTCGGGAGATTATTGATGGTTTGTTCGATACCCGGGACTCCGATGGAAGTACCCCAGGTTGAAATTGGTCCGAGATTTCCGGCGGGCACACCGGTATTCACGAGCGACGCACTCGCAAGAATTTCACCAGTACGTACATCCATAACCATCGCCGTACCAGTCAGTCCACCCGTAGCGTGCAATTGATTGCCGAGCGCCTGCTCGGTTATGTACTGCAGTGGTGTATCGATGGTGAGTTCAATACTCCGGCCCGGAACTGGCTTTTGAACAATCACCGCCCGGGAGCCCGGAAGTGAAATGCCCGAGACTGACGCCAGGACGTTCTGACGCCCGGGAGAGCCACCAAGGATGTCGTTCATTTGATATTCCAAACCGGCCGTGCCGGTGGTGAGGTTCACTGGATGAGCACCACTCGTGATTGTCACGTGGGTGCCACCGATAAGGGCCGTCGCGATGGAGCCGTTGGGCGTCGTTCGAACTGACGAATCGAAGACACGAATGCCGGGTGCGTTGAGACGCTCCAATTTTCTTCCGCTGGCTAGATCTAAAGAATTAGTCAACAGCACGTAGCCTGAATGACGTGTCAACAGCGGATAGATTTCGGCAGCCGGGCGGTGAAGATAGGGTGCGAGTTGTCGAGATTCAAGCTCGGGTTTTACAATTTGAAAGTCGTCGGCGATGACTTGTTTGGTTGGTGTCGAAATGGCCAAGATTTGTCCGTGTCGATCATAGATACCACCCCGCAACGCGGGTATTGCGACCGATTGATGCACTTCATTCGCTGAATCTCGCACGTAGCGTGCGTGATCTTTAATTTGCAGAGCCGCTAAGCGACACATCAGCACAGCAACTATGGCGAGAAACGCAATCAAAGCCCAGCGCGATCGAGTCTTGAGGTAGGCGTTATTGTTCGCAACTAATGAATGTCGCGGGTAGCGATTGCTCACGATCTCACCGACCTCATTGGACTCAGTGGGTTTTCCGCGAAGTCACCAGCGCTGAGCCGATGAACTTCGGGAGATGCAATGGTGCGAGAAGGGATGCCGAGGGAATCTGCAACACCACCGCGGGCGTGACCAGGTGGAGGGCCCCCGCCTCGTTGGCAACCCTTCCGGGCGCCGCCACATTGGTTAGCGCGCTAACGCTCACCGCGTAATTGGACTGTTGGGTTTCCAGATCTATCTGTAATTGATGCAGCTGCACTTGCCGAGCCGAGCTCAGGGCGTTGCCGCCCGCGAGAGCGCCGACCGTAAGTACGGCAATCATCATGCACTTCGAGACAACTGAGCGAGTGGGGAGTGTCTGCGTACGGCTATTTGTGCGCGTTACGTGTCGTCCCGCTGTACGACTGCGTCGTGTTGATCGTCTCGTCGTGTGAGGACGAACTCTCGTTGAACTCGGAAATGTAATGAGACTCATGGGGACACCTTCCAGCCGTAGCGCAGACGAGCTGATCGAGCCCGTGGATTTAGAACAACTTCTTCACCCGTTGCCATCACGGCACCGAACTTCTTCACGACCATGGAGGGCTGTGCTCCGCAGACGCAACCCAGCGCGACCGGGCAGGAGCAGCCGCCAGTCGCTGCTTCGCGCAATACTGACTTGACCACCTGGTCTTCACCCGAGTGATACGAGATCACCACCAAAATTCCTCCGGGGGCCAAAAACTCGATGGCGGCAGAGAGACCTCGCTGAAGCTGACCTTCTTCGTCATTCACCTCAACACGGAGGGCCTGAAAGACTCGCGTCGCTACATGACCACGACGACGAGCAGCCATCGGTACGGCACGTTCCACCGCCTCAACGAGGCTGTTCGTCGTTTCCGGGCGACGTTCAATAATCGACTTAGCAATGGCACCGGCAAAACGCTGTTCGCCATGCTGACGCAAGAGGCGAGCAAGGCTGTGCTGGTCAATAGATGCCACTAGTTCACTAGCGGTAATCCCTCGTGTGGGGTCCATCCGCATATCGAGAGGGGCATCGGCCCTGAAGGAGAATCCCCTATCCGCATCATCGAGTTGTGGTGACGAGACACCTAGGTCCATAAGAATGCCCACCACGTCAGATTGCGGTGTGAGGAAATCTGCCATATTGGCGAATTCGCCATCGACGATGGTCACTCGATTCCCGAATGGCTCCAATCGTGCCGTCGCTGCTCGTCGTGCGGCTGGATCACGGTCAATACCCAGCAGGGTGTTGTTCGGATCTGCTGTCAGCAACGCCGCGGCATGGCCACCACCGCCCAGAGTGGCATCAATAATCACCCCGGTCTTAAGACCGGTGAACAGCTCGACTACTTCCCGTTCGAGCACTGGGTGGTGTACATATGCAGTGGCCATCTGCGGCCAACCGATCGAACCTCTACATAGGGGGGAAGAGGGAAGTACGAAGGATGGGGCGGAGGTGTCCTCACCCACTGCTTCGATCGGTTGGCTGCGCATGGTCATCGCAAAATTCGTTTGAGTTGTTGTGGCACTCCCCTTCATCACTCTGTAATCTCGGCACCGAAAACTTCAGAGGCACTCGTGGTCACTAACTCGTAGTGCGCGGGATTCCATAATTCGATGCGATTGCCCATTCCCAGAATGAATATCTCATGCGAAATTCGCGCGAACTCTCGGGCCTTGGGAGTCGTCAGAAAGCGACCCTGCTTGTCAATTTCGACCTCGCTCACTCCCTGAAAAAAACGACGGGCTATCGAGAGATCTTCGCTGCGTGAACTGCGACCCAGCTCCGACATCTCTTCGCCCTTGACGCGAAAATCTTCCTTCGTCCACAGTGCTAGGCAGCCAGTTTGGTGCCAGGTGATGAAACCACCACCATTGAATTCCGAACGGAAAAGTGCCGGCACAATGAGTCGGCCTTTGGCGTCGAGGGTGTGCTCAAACGTTCCAAAAAACACAGTTACCCCCTCCAACTCGTTTAGCGGCTCTACACCACTACCCTCCACTGCCCTCCCATTCTAACCACATCACACCACCAAAGGGCAAATTCAGGTCAGAATTTGATGATTTTCGAAAACCTCGTCCCGGACGGCACTCGTCCAAATAGAGAGGTCAATGATTCACGGAGCGCCCTCAGGCGGTAATTAGTTCGCGGATAAGAAGAGTTGACGCCGTAGCCAGGGGTTGCTGGCCCCCAAGACTGCTCGTTCGATGTCATCTGCGTGGCTGACGAAACCAAGGGTCTCGAGATTATGGTGCTGGAGGGCTGACTCCAGACCCTCAGGAACTACTGGGATCTGGGTCAGAATTGCCGATGAATCTCCACGGTGCAGGACGGTCGAGATGAAGCTTCCTTCGCGGACTCGCCATTGAGTCAGCCCCACAGCCTTTCGGCCATCGAGGAAAACTTCGCCAGGTCCACCCATCGCAAAACATGCAACGCCGTGTTCGGGTTGGCCCCGCATGCCGCCCACGCCCAGCGACCAATTCCCCGACCTCAGTGTGGCGAGCGCCTGACCCCACCAACTCCCTACCAACACGGCCGCGGTTGTCACGTCCGATCGAAATCGTGCGTCGTCACTCGGGATCCAAAAATCAATCCACACATCGTCTGGTTGCAGGAGAACAACTCCGCCGCCGCCACGGCGCCGACGAACGGGAAAATCCGCGCGGTCTATCGCTAAGACAGAATCTGGCTGTGAACTCCCTACGACCAGCGTTGGCTCGGCGAGACGCACCACTAGCGCGGTCGCTACACCGAGTGAACGCACGGCTTCGTAGTCGTACAGTTCTTCGAAGCTACTTTTCATGACGCCTTCGGTAAAAATGGCTCCCACAGCGGATCGGGATCAACCACGTGTCGCCAACGCCACCAATGGCCCTCGGGTACTCGTGGTGCAAAGCGTAAGGTCCAGCCCAATTCCTCTAGCAATCGATTACCTTTTTGCATATTGTGACGCCGACACGCCGCGACAACATTGCTCCAGTCGTGGCGGCCGCCGCGACTACGCGGCACAATGTGGTCAATTGTGTCTCCCTCGCCATCGCAGTAGGCGCATCGATGGTCATCGCGCAACAGCACGGCGCGGCGAGTAATTGGTGGCGTGCGCACTCGCGACGGCAGCTTCACGACGTGATGGAGACGGACAATGGCGGGAATCTGAATGGTCAGTGACGGCGATCGACACAAACTTGCATTCGCGGCGGTCACCACCGACTCCGCACGACCATCAAGCATGAGTACGACGGCGCGCTGCTCGCTCACCAGCTGCAAGGGCTCATACGTAGCGTTGAGGAGGAGGACCAGTGTGATAGTAAAAAACTACCGCTTCGAGACTTGGCGAAGCGACCATCGAGCTGCGGCGAGTACCTCGCTGATGTCCACCGTTCCCGAGCCGTCTCCCGTGGCCGTCGACATCCGAAAGTACCAGTAACGCTCGTCGGGAATGGGCAGAAAGGGGGCGTGGCGCCACCATCGGCGGCGGCGCAGAGACCATCCAGCGCGAGCCAAAACCACGGCATGAACCGGATGAGTCACGGCGTAAGTCACTAGACCGCGAGGAAGAAATTTCATTGGACGGCGCCATTCAGCGCCACGGCCGCGGCACCCAAGAGCGGACCATTGGCGCCCATGCCCGAAGGGCTAATAGTGAGGTTGGCCAGGTAGGACACCCGTCCGGTTTGTCGAGCCCCTTGGAGCGCAGCTTCAAAGAATGGTGTTCCGTAGCCGAGGGCCACCGATCCAGCCACGAAAAAGTTCTCACAGTCGAGAAGGGTGGCAATGGACCCGATGGCTCGGCCCACCAATTGACCCGTACGTTCTCGAATTGCCAGGGTCGCCACGGCTGGATCAGAACCGGTGATGGCTCGAATCGCCGTACCGGACGCCTCGGCCTCCAAGCACCCTCGCCCACCGCACGTACACTCGCGTCCGTCGGGGATGACGTTGACGTGGCCGATGTGGCCGGCGTTACCCTCCCGGCCGTGCACGAGATTACCGTCAAGCACCAAACCACCACCAATGCCGGTGGAGACCACCATGGACACGTAATTCGCCACCCCCCGAGCGGCTCCGAAGCGACCCTCAGCGAGCGCCAGAGCTTTGGCGTCATTATCGATATGGCAGGGCAGGGACAAATGATCTTGAATTATCTGGACTAAGGGAAAGTCACGCCACTCTGGAATATTCAGGGGTGACACCAACTCGCTCATATTCCTCGACGGCCCACCACAGCCAATGCCAACAGACGTTATTTCAGACAGGTCGACAGAATTCTCAAGAAGATTGAGGATTCGATCCATCAGGGGACGATCACCGTGGTTTGTCTCTATCCGGTGACGTAATCCGATATCTCCCGAAGTCGATACTGACGCCACCTCCACCTTGGTACCGCCAACATCGATAGCCAGAATGCGTGACTGGCTCACTGGGGACGGCGATGCCGCGCCCACCACTCCCGAATCGCTCGGGGCCTCTCGGCGAGCACATCATCCTCGTTGACGTCGCGGCGCATGCTTCGTGAAAAATCGTGCCACGATGCTCGGCCCATGCGACGAGCGTTACTTTCGACCACCACGGCCGACACGAACATGATCACCACACCGAACATTCCAATTTCGATGTTGGACGCGAAATAAACTAGGAGTAGTACCAATCCGCCGACGAACCCTGCGGCCCCCCAACGAACACGACGTCCACTATGGGTGTAGACGGTCGTCTCGCGAACACTCTTGGCGAAGCGGGGATCTTCTTTGGAAAGCGACTCCTCGAGTTGGGCGAGAATTCGTTGTTCGTGTTCTGACAGCGGCATCCGCGACCCCTTTCGACTTGTAACTTAGGTTACATCGCCGCCCTTGCTGACGGCACGCAGTGGTCACATTGCCTATCGGTAGAGTGGCTCAAGCGACTGGAGGCGGTCATGATCACGAAACAATCCAGAGAATTCTCATCTCGCCTGCTCACCGTGCTCTTCGCCCTCGTCGTCCCCCTGGCTAGCTTGACGGCGTGGGCCATTACCAGTGTCACGAACACCGACAGTTACGTCGCAACGCTGCACCCATTGGCGACCAATCCCATCGTGCAGACCTACGTGGCCAACGAGGGAGCGTCCATTCTTATTAGGGATCTTCACGTTCGTGATCGCGTCACCCACGCCCTGCCCCCATCGGCCAGTTTTCTTGCCAGCACCATCACCAACGAACTCCAAGTGACAATCGCCGGGGCCATTCATGACGCTCTGGCGACGCAGGGTTTTGCCACTCTGTGGGACCGCGAGAACCGCTTTACTCACGGCACAGCTGTGAGCCTCCTCCAGGGCAAGGGCAATCTCAGCATTGACAAGGCTCGCCAACTGGTCGTCAATGTCACACCCACTTTGATCAGTGCCATTGCTGCTCTGCACCGCCAGGGCATCACCTTGCTCGATCCACTACAGGCGAGCCTGGTTCACGATCAACGACTCACGCTCCAGCTACTCAACTCTCAGCAACTGCGTCAAACTCAGTTCTACTTTCGAACGGCCACTCAGGTTCTCTGGCTCCTGCCTCTTATTACCCTGCTCCTCGCTATCGCCGCCATACGAACGGCCCGTTCACGCACGGTGGGCACCCGACGACTGTCGCTGGCTCTCGTTGTTAGTGCCACACTGGCCTTCGGCTTCCTACAGATTGCCATCACGAGCGCCACCACCCTCGCCCCGACTCCACCCGACGTCACGTCAGCTATCCTGCGGACTCTGACGAAGGATCTGAGGGGGGACTTCGAAAGTTTGATTCTCGTAGGCCTGCTCTCACTCATTGGACACTGGATCAGTGGGTCCTCACAGCGCGCGAGCGACTTACGCCAGCACTTCGCACACAGCGTCACGATTTTGCGCGTTGCCCTACAACGTCAGACATCACTAGTCCGGTCGACAGACTGGGTTGCTTGGACGCGAGTTCGCCACGAGCAGATATCCCTCGTGCTCGTCATGGGAGATTGGATTGCATTGACGGCGTGCGTCGTACTGGTCCTCAGCTCAGTTCGAAGTTTGCCGTCCCTCCTCCTGGTCGTTCTCTTCGCCATTGGCTGGATCCAATTAACCCGAGCCGTCCATCGTGCACTTAGACCTCACAACGTCACTGAGATCGAGTCGGCCCCGTGACTACCCTCCTTCGCGTCGCGGTTATTTGCACGGGAAACATTTGCCGCTCCCCCATGGGTGAGGTCATCCTGCGTGAATTAGTGGCCGACGACCCGAGTCTCGCCGGCCGAGTCGTCGTCACGAGTGCGGGAACGGCACGATGGCACGTCGGTAAGGAAATGGATCCACGGACGAGGAATGCACTGAACCGGGCGGGGTATCTCAGTGCGGGAACGCTGGGCGAATTCGCCTCCAGCTCCTACCTCGACGATCACGACATTGTCGTAGTGATGACTAATGAGCACCGTAAGGATGTCACCCATCGCCTTACCAGCCCCGACGTCGAAGTGATCATGCTTCGCGATCTCTACGAAGTCCACTCCGGCCTCGACGTACACGACCCCTACTACGGCGATGACGCCGACTTCGACGCCTGTCTCGAGACAGTTAGTCGAGGCTGCCGTACGTTACAGGGTCTTCTTCGACAGCGCGTCGAGAAGCTTGAAGGGTCACCTCCGGCAGAGTGAGTGAGAGTAAGAAGGCCAAAAATGTCGCCGGTAGCGCCCATAGATAGATTGAGTGAATTGTTGACGCTATGGCGTGAAGCACAGCCTGCAGCACTGGTCGCGGCAGCTGTAGCAACTTCGCCGGCGTCCACTCGTTGGCGGTAGGGAGTTTTCCGTGAAAACCCACGCGGGCTAATTGAGTATGCAGCCGCCCGGGTAGAAAATTGGAATACAGTGCGCCAAAAGCCGCGGTACCAAAGGACCCGCCGATAGAGCGAAAAAAGTTGGCCCCCGCCGTACCGGCTCCGAGGTCTTTCATTTCCACCGCATTCTGGACGGCCGTCGTGAGAATTTGCATCACGCTGCCAATGCCCAAGCCGAAAATCAACATATACACACCCATCAACCAACCCGACGTGTCAACCCCGACAGTGCTGAGTAGTACCAGGCCCACGCTCGTTACCAGGGTCCCGCCAATGGGAAAGTAGCGGTAGCGCCAGCCCTTCGAGAGCAGAATTCCCGCCGTGATCGAAGCGGCAAAAATTCCCGCCATCATCGGTATGAGACGCAGGCCCGACATCGTCGGTGACGCTCCCTTGACGGTCTGCATGAAATATGGGAGAAAAGTCATCCCGCCGTACATGGCAAAACCAATAACGAAGCCAACGGCAGACGCCGAAGTGAAAACTTTATTTTTGAAGAGTCGAGGTGCAATCACTGGCTCAACGGCACGACGTTCAATCAGAATGAAAAGAATTGTAAAGACGACTCCCGCGAGAGCCAGTCCCAGACTCTTACGGCTACCCCAGGCGAAAGTATTGCCCCCGAGTGAAGTGAACGTGATGAGGCAAGAAGCGGCAATGGTCAAAGTAATGATTCCCGCGACGTCAATAGCGTGACGCACTCTCTTCGCCGAACTGGGCAGAACCAGCCAGGTCACCACTAGAGCGGCAATGCCGAGGGGAATGTTCACATAAAAACACCAGCGCCACGACACGTGCTGCGTGAAGTACCCCCCGATCAGCGGCCCGAGCACCGTGGAGGCCCCGAAGGTGGCACCGAAGAACCCTGAATAGCGCCCTCGATCTCGAGGGGCCACGAGGTCACCAATGATTGCCTGCGAACCAATGAGCAAACCTCCTCCACCCAGTCCCTGAAGAGCACGGAAGAAGATGAGTGAGGTCATCGAATGAGCGGTGCCGCACAGGACCGAACCCAGCAGGAAGAGGAGAATACTGATTTGGAAAATGGACTTCCTCCCGAACTGATCACCCATTTTTCCCCAGAGAGGTGTTGAGACCGTCGACGCCAGTAGGTAGGCGACGACAACCCAACTCAAATGGTTCGCCCCGTGCAACTCGCCCACAATTGTCGGGAGCGCTGTTGAGACCACGGTGGAGTCCAGTGCGCTGAGAAACATCCCCATCATCAGTGCGCTAATGATCGTGTAGAGCTCACGCTTCGAGACGTCGGGGGGCGATACGAAATCGGACATACGAGCTTTCCTTTCGGTGGCGTTGTGGCCACGATCCAGTCGTTACGACAGTACTGTCTTACCGGTCTTGCGCTACTGCATCGCTAATCTTTGGAAGTGGGCAGCGCAACTTCTCGAAGAATTACGCCCGCTCTCGTGGGGTCCTGGTTGCGTTTCGAAAGCACCGCCGGGGTCACGATGTGCGCCGGGGCCGTCGTGGCATTGCTCTGGAGCGCGCTCGGAGCGACTTCGTATCAGCGAATTACTAGTGGGAATATTGGCTGGTCTCTCGCGCATTGGCTGCAGCTCGCAAATTTGCACGACCTCGCAGCGAACGGGTTGCTCACAATCTTCTTTTTGGTTGTCGGGTTAGAACTCTCGCGAGAAATGACGTGCGGAACGATGCGCACGTGGCGTCAGGCCGCGCTACCCGTAACGGTCGCCGCCGGCGGAATGGCCGCCACATCTCTCATCATGCTCACCGCTGGCTTCGCTCTGCACTCGAGCGCCCTACGCGGCGGCTGGGGCGTACCCATGGCTACCGACATTGCCTTTACCCTCGGGGCGCTCAGTCTCGCCGGACGGCGAGTCCCTAGTGCCCTGAGGACATTTTTCTTGACGGTGGCCATCGCCGACGATATTCTCGCCGTGCTCTTGCTGGCCCCGCACAGTTCGTCGGGTCTTCGACTTCTCGCCGCCGCCCTCGGTACTGTGCTCATCGCCATCGTGGTTCGCCGTCGCCCCCCCACGCGGCCCCTCGCCTACGCCGGGCTACTGGTAATCCTCTGGGTCATTTTTCGAGTCGCCCACATTGAAACGGCCCTGGCGGGAGTCGTGGTGGGTACGCTCGTTCCCTTCGGGGACGGTCAGGCCGGGAGTCTCTTGGAACATCGCATGATTCCGTGGTCGACGGCGCTGGCCCTCCCATTATTCGCCCTCGTCTCAACGGGTATCTCGTGGGAACACGTCGTGTGGAACCACGCGAGCTTGCAGTTAGGCGTCGTTCTGGCTATCGCCCGTGTCGGTGGCAAAGTTCTCGGAATTTCGCTCGCGACCACGCTGGTCATTCGACTTGGCATGATTTTGCCGAGTGGCCTCTCCCGGCGAAGCGTCGTTGCTGCCAGTGCACTCTGTGCGGTGGGCCTTACAGTTCCGCTCCTCTTTGCCGACGCGGTCTACGGTCGTGGCACGCCGAGCTACGCCACCGTCACCGTGGCGCTGGTGGTGGCCTCCGTGCTGGGCGTCGTACTGGGCACCGTTGCGTTACGAGTGGTCCACCGTTCCGCGACTATTCACTAGTTTGTGGGAAGAACTTAAAAGGGAAACCATGAAAACAGCGCTCACCGAGATGCTCGGCATCGAACACCCCATCATGCTGGCGGGCATGGGTGGCGTTTCTTACAGCGCACTGGTGGCGGCGGTATCTAATGCCGGTGGCTACGGCTGCATGGGCGCTTCAACCATGTCGAGTGAGCAAATGGCCGAGGAGATTGCGGCTACGCGCCGACTCACCGATAAGCCCTTCGGCGTAGATTTGCTCACTGCTTTTCCCAGTGACATGGTGCGCAATGTAGAAATCATTATCGAAGGTGGGGCCAACGCCTTCGTCGCGGGCCTCGGTGTACCCCGTAACGTTGTCGACCTCTGCCATCAGAACAAGGTCTTAGTCGTCTCGATGTGTGGCAAGGTCGATCACGCCAAGCGCGCGCTCGACGCGGGTTGCGATTTGGTTATCGCCCAGGGCACCGAAGCTGGTGGTCACACTGGCTTCGTGGCCACGATGCCCCTCGTTCCCATGATTGTTGACGCCGTCGACGGGCAGATTCCAGTCGTGGCCGCCGGAGGAATTTTTGACGGGCGCGGTTTGGCCGCCGCCCTGGCCCTCGGAGCCGTTGGCGTATGGGTGGGGACTCGCTTTATCGCCACGCCAGAAGCGCGGGGTCTTCCCGGCTTCAAGGAGAGAATCCTCGCATCCCACGAAGACGGAACGACGGTGTCGAAGGCCTTTTCGGGTAAGACCATGCGCGTCATGAAGAATCAGACGACGGAGCGCTACGACGCCGAACCTTCACTGCTACAGAAGTTTCCCGAACAACTCGGTCAGTCCTTCCGTGACGGCACCTTTCACCTCGGTGGCGATGAGACGACCTTGGGTGTTGATATTGAGCGCGAGGGCTACCCCGCCGGTCAGGCCGTGGGTGCCATCGGTTCCCTCATCCCCGCGGGCGAAATTGTCGCATCGATGATGCGCGAGGCGGAAGCCGACCTGCAGCGCCTAGCAAGCTTCGTGGGGCGCTAGTTCCAGATACCCACGGGGCAACTAACCCCCGTGCCCCCGAGGCCGCAGTAACCCGCCGGGTTGGCCACGAGGTATTGCTGGTGGTAGTCCTCCGCCATGTAGAAGGTCGCGGCCTCGGCAATTTCTGTGGTGACCGCCGCTAAACCCGCGCTCGCTAGACGCTCAGTGAAGGCCGCTTTCGCCAATAGGGCGCTGGCTAATTGCTCGGGCGAGGTGGTGTAGATCGCGCTGCGATATTGAGTACCGACATCGGCCCCTTGACGGAAGCCCTGAGTTGGATCGTGACTTTCAAAAAAGCGTGACAACAACTCGTCGTAACTGATGACCGCCGGATCAAAAACTACGTGCACGGCTTCGCTGTGTCCGGTCAGGCCCGAGCAGACTTCCTGATAGGTGGGGTTGGGAGTGAAGCCCCCCTGGTAGCCCACGCTGGTTGAGAGCACGCCGGGGCTTGCAAAGAAAATTCTCTCAGCACCCCAAAAGCAACCCATCGCAAAATACGCGTGGACCGCCCCCTCGGGAAAGGGGCCGTACAGGGAAGTTCCAAAGGTCAGGTGGCGTTGATTGACCACAATAGGTGTCGCCCGCCCCTCCAGAGCTTCGTGGGGTTCAATCATGGAGACGGAAGATTTCATGGACTAAATCTAGAGGTTCAAGCAGCGCAGCAGTCCGACCTAAAGTTTCAGACGTGAGTGAGACTAAGCAGATTGAGGATTTCCTAGAAATGATTCGCTCTCACGGTGGCCGCGTCACCGCCGTCAAGCGAGCCGTCCTCAACACTCTCATTTCGGCCCCTCAGCACCTCAGTGTTGAGACTCTTACGGGCTCCGTCCAGCAAGTAGCTCCGGACACCAGCGCTTCCACCGTGTACCGAATCCTCGAGGAACTCGAAGGCCTCGGTATCGTGGTCCATTCCCACCTCGGACATACGGCCGCGGTGTATCACTTATCAGGTCTCGTCCACGGACACCTCAGCTGCGTTCGCTGCGCCGAAACCATTGAAATTCCAGCCAGCTTTTTTTCCACCATCGCTGATCGGGTGAGTGGGGATTACGGCTTCACTCTCGATGAGCACCACCTAGCCCTCTCGGGCACCTGTGCTCGCTGTCAGGGGCGCTGAGGCCACATCGCGAGGGTGGCGCCCAGTACGGCCACGATGACGGCTGCTGACATCGCGGGTCGGATTGAATGGTGACCAAAGGCCACGATCACCGTCGACGACATGGCGACACCAAGGGCACTGCCCGCAGCTCGCACCAAGTTGACGGTGCCCGAAGCGACTCCTCGCGAGAAAATGTCGACCCCCTCCATGACGGTGACGTTGTTGGCCGTATTGGACGCCCCGATGGCCAAACCGACGAGAACTAAGCCAGCGATGGCCGGAACAAGAGTCGCGCTCAAGGTCGCGAGGAGCACCCCGGCCAGAATCGACCAATTTGCAGCAATCACAATCACCCGAGCTGAGAGCGTCCGTCGAATCACACCAATAAACGGGGCCATGAGAGCGAGCCCCATGGGAATCGCCATAGTCGCGGCCCCGCCGACGGCCGTGGAGCGATGGAAGTCACGCTCCACCAGAAAGGGCACCGCCACCAGGAGGGCAAAAAATGTGATGTAGGTAACAATTAAATTTCCGAGAGCGCGTCGAACTCCGGGGCCGATGAACACCGACGGCATGAATATTGGGGCCCGCGCCCGTCGTTCAATCGGCACCAGTGCGATTGCCGCCACGATCCCGAGTGCGACCAAGCCCAAGGTCGGCCCGCGCCACCCGTTCTTCGCAGCCATCGTGAGACCACCAATAAGACCGGCGGCCGCTACGGCCAGTGCTAGCGAGCCGGCGAGGTCGAGTCGCTCGGCGGGCGCCACTGTGCGACTTCGCGGCAAAAAGAGTGCCGACAGAACCACCGCGACCAGGGCCAGTGGGGCGCTGATCAAAAAAAGTCCTCGCCACGGAATCACGCCGCCCAAGAGACCTCCGAGAAATGGACCGCTCGCCAGCCCAATAGCTTGGGCCGTCGCTTGAATTCCCAGGGCCGTCGTTCGGTTGTGATTATGCACGGAGGCCGCGATAAGGGCTACCGAATTCGCTTGGACCATGGCGACACCGAGAGCTTCCACGACCCGAAAAGCCACTAGTGCGTAGAAGGAAGTGGCGCAAAGGAAGCAACCCAGTGCGCCCAGGACGAACATCGCGAAACCATCGATGTAGACCCTCTTGCGACCCACGGCATCGGCTCGTTTACCGAAGAGAATCAGGGTCGCCACGACGGTGATGAGGGGGGCGAGACCTAACCAGGACACCTGCGACAGCGGTCGGTGCATCACGTGAACAAAACGTGGATACGAAACAGTGATAACGCCGCTGTCGAGGGCACTCGTGATGGCGCCGAAGCAGACCGCCGCTACAGCCAACCATTCGGCGTGGCGCCAATTACGGATGACCGCCGGTCGCGCCGACTCCCCTCGACCCGGCAACTGCGCCGGTGCGCCGAGGTAGTCGGGATAGTCCACCCCTCCATTCTGACTGATTTCTCAACTTCGTCACGTTCCAGCACAGAATTCTCCTGCTAGACCATTAGTGGAGGTCATGAAGTGATTCAGCTCGAACATGCGACAAAAAAATATGGCGACACAATCGCGGTGCACGACCTCTCTTTTACAGTCGAGCCGGGAGTCGTCACCGGTTTTCTCGGGCCGAACGGCTCAGGCAAGTCGACCACCATGCGTATGGTTCTCGGCCTCGACCGACCGACCAGTGGTCGCGCCCTCGTCAATGGCAAGCGATACCATGACCTCACCAACCCACTGCGTGAGGTCGGGGCCCTCCTCGATGCGAAGGCCCTCCACCCTGGACGGTCGGCCCGTAATCACCTGCGCGCACTCGCTGCGTCGAACAAAATTCCTTTCTCCCGAGTGGATGAAGTCCTGGGAATCGTCGGGCTCGACGCCGTAGCCAACAAGAAGGCTGGCGGCTTCTCGTTGGGCATGGGTCAGCGCCTTGGCATAGCGGGGGCAATCCTTGGCGACCCCGGCGTCCTACTTTTTGATGAGCCAGTTAATGGCCTCGATCCCGAGGGCATCCGATGGGTGCGTGAGTTCTTCCACTCGCTCGCGGCCGAAGGTCGGACGGTCTTTGTGAGCTCGCACCTCATGAGCGAGATGGCTCTCACCGCCCATCAACTCATCGTCATTGGGCGTGGCGAACTAATTCGCCACGGCACCGTGAGTGAGCTCACCGCCACCGCCACCGGGTCAGTCCTGGTTCGCAGTCCCCAGATTGACGAGCTCACCGTCGCGATAGCGGCCTTGGGCGGATCCGTTGCTTCCCACCGTGACGACGCGATTGAGTTCGCGGGTATCACCGCCGAGCAGATTGGTGTCGCCGCTCTCGACAGGGGTATCGCGCTGTACGAACTAACACCCCAGCGAGCCTCCCTCGAAGAAGCATTTATGGAGATGACGGCCTCGTCGGTTGAGTTCTCCGGTCAACCACTATCCGAGGGAAACCACGCGTGAGCAACCACCCGACCCCGCTCAGCATTGTTCGTTCCGAGTGGATAAAGTTCCGCACGGTTCGTTCGACCGTCTGGGGCGTCCTCACTCTCATCGCGCTCACCGTCGGCTTTGGGGCGCTCATCAGTTTCGCCAGCGCCGGGCACTACAGCCAACGCGACATTGAAAAACTAAGTTTTGACCCCGTGCTCCGCAGCCTCAGTGGACTCTTTTTCGCCCAACTCGTCGTGGGGGTTATTGGCGCCCTGGCCATAACGTCGGAATACGGCTCCGGGGCCATTAGGTCAACCCTCGCCGCAGTACCACGTCGGATTGAATTGATTCTCGCCAAAGCTAGCGTTCTGAAAATTACAATTTTCGTCATTGGCGAAGCCGTCAGTTTCGGGGCCTTCTCCATTGGGCAAATGATTTTCGCCTCTACTAAAGTGCCCTTGGCCGATCGAGTTTTCCCTGAACTCACGCACGTTCCGAGTGCCTCCTTGGGGACGCCGGGGGTCTTCTTGGCGGTCTTTCTCGGTGGGGTCGCCCTGACCCTCTTGGCGCTGCTCGGCTTCTTTCTGGGGCTCATTATGCGCAGTACGGCGGCCTCCATCAGCGTCTACGTCGTATCACTCCTCGTACTACCGATTCTCACCATCTTCCTCCCATCCAACTGGCGAAACGATATATCTAAGTTTTTGCCGACCAATCTCTTCCAAGGAATGATCGCCACCCACCACAGCACCGACGCCTTCTCACCATGGATGGCGACCGGCACATTGACGTTCTACGTTCTCGTTATCGGGGCCATCGGTCTCGCCTTGTTCTCGCGGCGAGACGCGTAGCCCCGCCCGCTACGGTTCTTTCATGGAACTACGTGAAGCCCTACGGACCACCGGCGCAATACGCGACTTCACCACGGATGAAGTCCCCTTATCAGTGGTCTACGAAATCCTCGATGACGCCCGCTTTGCCCCGTCGGGTGGTAATCGGCAAGCGTGGCACGTTATCGTGGTCACCGACGAAGGGCCGCGACGAGCCCTGCGTGACGCCTACCTCGATGGCTGGCACGATTACGTCGCCCACCTCCTCGCGGGGCTCATTCCCTTTTCCCCCCTGGCCAGTGAAGCTGACCGCATCACCGCTAGTCTGCAGCGGGAAGCAGCCATCGCGATTTCCAAGCCCGAATCTTTTCCCGAGCGTCTGGACCAAGCCCCCGTGCTCCTGGTCATCACCGCGGACCTCGCCGTGTTGGCGGCCGTCGACCGGGACCTCGATCGCTACCAGATAGCCGGTGGCGCATCGATCTACCCCTTCGCCTGGCAGATTTTGCTGGCCGCCCGGGAGCGAGGGCTCGCGGGCGTTATGACGACCATCGCGACGCGTAACGAAGACCAGGTGCGCCAGGCGCTCCGCATCCCCCCCGATCACGCCGTCGCCGCCGTGATGGCGCTCGGCACACCCTTGCAACTCCACACAAAATTAAAACGCCGACCAGTCGAAGAATTCGCCACCATCAATAGTTTCGATGGTCCCGCGCTACGTCAGAGTTAGTTCAGACTCCCGTCGGCCCCGAGGGCCTGAGGCCCGCGCCGGATTTTTGGGCGAACGCCATCCACGAGGAGCGGCGTGGCCATCTGACGCAGCGAGCCGGCGGGAGCGGACGTTAACTGAATGAAATCTCCATTGGAAATTTGGGGCTGAGAAAATGCTCCCGCGAGATCCAGAATCGGTGCGTGAGGCACTCCGGAATCAGCCAATTCGATCAGCCACTCGCCAGTCCCTCGAGCAGAAAATACGCGCTCGAGATTCTTCCCCAACTCCTCACGGGCCGCGACGCGGTCGTCATTAAGGTCAAAGCGCTTCTCCGACACCACCGAATCTGAGATCACTGCTCGAAGTTTTTCGAATTGTCCATCGGTTCCCACCGCCAGCATGAGCCAGCCATCCGCCGTACGGACCGGCCCGTAGGGGGTGATACTCGGATGGTCATTACCCAATCGACCCGGGTTCACCCCGTTCACCAAATAGCCCTGGGCTTGATTCACCAGAGCACTCATGGCCGATTCCAGTAGCGGCGCCTCAAAGTGGCGGCCCGGGCGACCGCTCACACGCGCAAAGAGGCCGGTAACTAGCCCCACGGCTGCGTAGAGGCCCGCGACCACGTCAGCGATGGGGGCGCCCACTTTGGTCGGTGCACCGTCACTAGTTCCGGTCACGCTCATCAATCCCGAACGCGCCTGAGCCAGAAGGTCGAAACTCGGACTATCGGCCAGGGGACCCGTCGAACTCGCTGAGCTGATGCTCACCCAGACACAGTCGGGGTTGGCCTGGCGCAAGGTGGCAATGTTTAAATCACGAAACTGCGAAGGGAGGTAGTTTTCGACAACGGCGTCGGCTGCCGCGACTAATTCCAGCACCCGAGCGAAATCACGGGGGTCCCTCAAATCCGCCACGATGTTTCGGCGATGGCGATTAACCGCGAGGTAGTACGTAGCGTCAGCGCCGAAGCGTGGTGGGGCGAGTTGTCGAACCGGATCACCGCTGGGACCTTCGACTTTGATGACGTCGGCGCCCAAATCTCCCGCGACCATCGCACAGAGCGGCCCCGCGAGGACTCGCGAGAGGTCCAGTACGCGCACACCCTCCAGGGGAAGTCCCGTCCCCACGTTGGAGGCGTCCAGTTCCCAGGTCATTACAACACCTTGGAGAGGAAGTTCACCAAGCGCGGACTCTGTGGTCGGACGAGGACTTCGTTGGGGTCTCCCGATTCAGCCACCACTCCTTCGTCCAGAAAATAGACGCTGTCCCCCACTTCCCGAGCAAAACCCATCTCGTGAGTCACGACAATCATGGTCATTCCCGATTGGGCCAGATCCTTCATGACGTCGAGGACTTCACCCACTAGCTCTGGGTCCAGGGCCGACGTGGGTTCGTCAAACAGCATGAGTTTGGGTTCCATCGCCAAGGCTCGCGCAATAGCCACTCGCTGTTGCTGACCACCCGAGAGTTGGCTGGGGTAGTTGTGGTCACGATCATGCAAACCCACTCGATCGAGCAGCAGGTGAGCTTGTTCGATCGCATCACTGGTTGAAATTCCCTTCACCTTGATTGGTCCCAGAGTGATGTTCTCCAGTGCCGTCAAGTGCGAGAAGAGGTTGAAGCGCTGGAAGACCATTCCTATTTCCGAACGCTCCGCGCAGATTTCTTTGTCGGTTCGTTCGTACAGTTTGTTGCCCCGACGCTCGTAGCCAACGAAGGAGCCATCGACTGACAGTTCGCCCGTATCGTGCTTTTCCAAGTGGTTTATGCAGCGCAGAAAGGTACTCTTGCCGGAACCCGAGGGGCCAATTAAGCACGCCACTTCACCACGTTGAATGGTGAGCGTGACCCCACGCAACACGTCAATCGCGCCGTAGGACTTAGTGACGTCCTTCGCTTCGACCATGGGAGTCGTGGTCATGATCGCAGCTCGCGAAGTCGAGGTGAACGTCGGGTCAGCGCTTTCGCCGCGATGCCCCGCAGGTCGTGCCGCAGTCGCTGGACGGGGGTCATGGGAGGTGTGCGTAGCGATCCTTTGGCGTAGTGACGCTCCACGTAGAACTGCAGAATTGAGAGGACGGTCGTCACGATGAGGTACCAAATCGAGGCCACCACGAGCAAGGGGATGATCTTGTAATTCGCTGCGTAGATATTTTGTACTGATTTCGTGAGTTCAACCAGCGCAACCGTGCTGGCCAGGGAGGTGGTTTTCAGCATGGAAATAACTTCATTGCCCGTCGGCGGAATAATCACGCGCATGGCTTGCGGGAGTACGACGAGTCGCAGTGCCTGAAGTCGAGTGAGGCCCAGTGAGTTCGCCGCCTCCACTTGACCTTCGTCGACCGCCTGTATGCCGCCGCGAACAATTTCACTCATGTAGGCGCCCTCATTTAGCCCTAAGGCCACGAGTACGGCCGTAAAGGGCGTAAAGAGCGTTGTGAGATTCAGGTGGATGAAAGAAATACTGAAGGGAATGCCAATATCGGCCGAGGGGAAAATAGACGCAATGTTGTACCAAAAAATCAATTGCACCAGGACCGGAGTTCCTCGAAAAAACCAGGTGAAACTCCACGCCACCGAACTCACAATTCGATTCGGTGACAGGCGCATGATGGCGACGATGACGCCCAGGCTCACACCTATCAGCATGGTTAAAACGGTGAGGAGAATAGTCATTTCCAGACCGTGGAGCACCTGTATAGAGGTGAAGTACTGACCCACAATGTCCCACTGGAATCGCCATTCGAAGGCGTCGGTACACACGTTTCGCAGGGCGCCACCCACGTGACTGGAACGGCAGTTTTGCAGTCCGGTAGGGATTTTCGAGAACAACGAGTGCACGAGCATCGCGATGACCACCGAGGCGAGACCAGCGGCTAACCAGCGACCGACGTGACGAACGGGGACGACCGCAACTGCATCGTCCCCGTTCGGTGTCATAAAAGTTGTTGCTCGTTGAAACGAACTAGCTGTTCGCTCGCCTACTTACCGGTGTTCAAGCCAAAGGAGCTCACGGCACCTGGCGCGACGCCCCACTTGTTCAAGATGGCCAGGTACGAGCCATTGCTCTTCATTACGCCCAAAGCCGCCTGGATGGCCTTGGCAAATTTCAGTCCGTCGGTCGTCTTGGCAACGGCGATCCCGTAGGGGGCCACTGCGAAAGGCTTACCGGAGAGGACAAACGCACCATTACTGGTCTTCACCACGTAGGCGGCAATCTGCGAGTCCAAGAACCCAACCTTCTGGTGTCCCGAACTGATGGCGGCGTTAGCGAGATCCTGCGTGTTGTACGAGGCGACAGACAGTGGCTTATTCTTCGCGCACTTGGCCGCCTGGCCCTGAGCATCGGACTCTTCAACGGTTCCACTCTCAACCGCAACGGAAGTTCCACAGAGGCTGGCGAGCGACGTGAACGTTGCGGGCGTGCCCTTCTTGACGTAGAAGGCTTCACCGGCGGAGAAGTAGTCCACGAAGTTCACTGACTTCTGGCGCGTCTTGGTGTCGGTGAACGACGAGTTACCAATGGCGTATCGGCCCGACTGAATGCCGGCAATGATGCTGTCGAACGTGACGTTCTGTGCGACCACCGAAATACCCAGCGTCGTGGCCAAACCCTTCATGAGGTCAACGTCGAAGCCCACGATGGTGGTGCCGTCGGGGCCGATCGACTCGTCAGGAGCATAACTGGCGTCCATGGCTGAAATCAGGGTGTGACCTTTATATGAAGCCGGCACCAACTTGGCAGCGGTAGCGCTGTAAGCAGCAGCGGTAGTGCGCGGCGCAACCGCAGCACCAGCTGTCAGAGCAGTCGTAACGACTAACGAGCAGGCGCCCGCAATCGTGATGATTTGACGAAATGAACGCATAACATCTCTCTTTCGATAGGTCGCACGATGCGACGCTGTCATTATCCTACAAAATAAATTGAGACGTGATGCCGCGGTCCTAGGAGACCTTTTCCACTCGCTCACGCGCGGGTAGATAGAAGTAGACAGTAAGTCCAACAAGCGCCGAAATACCGGCCGCAACGAAGCAACCACGGTGTAGCCCGCTCATAAAAGCCTCCGTAATATGAGACGTCATACTGACGCGGGCTGACTCAAAGGGAATATGCCTAACAGCACCCAGGGCCGCTTGCATGGAAGTGCTGGCGCGCTGCGAATCTACTGCCCCCGCGCCCACACTGGTAAAGGCACTGCGGGTCAAGGGGCCAAAGACTGAGCTGAAGACTGAGCCCACAATGGCTACGCCGAGCGTTCCACCCAATTCTCGAGTTACGTTATTGACCGCCGACCCGGCACCTATCTGTCTCGCGGAGAGAGAGCCCATAACCGCGGCGGTGGATGGCGCGTTGATGAGCGAGAAGCCAATGGACATCGTGATCATTTGGCACACTACGGGTCCGAAAAATGGAGCCGTAGCCGATTGTGTTCCCATCCACACCATGGAGATGGCCATGATGAAAAGACCGCCACTGACGGTAATTCGCGTTCCGAACTTGAGCGCCAACAGCGCCCCTAGGGGCGTCACCACCATGGAGGTAATGGCAAAGGGGAGGGTGTGCACACCCGCCGACAGGGCCGAATAGCCACGCACGAGCTGAAAATACTGCGTTATGAGAAAGATGAAGCCGAAGAGAGTGAAAAAAGCGGTGGCGATGGAACCGGCTCCCGCAGAAAAAGCGGGGACCCGAAATACCCTGACATCGAGCAAGGGTTCGCTTCGGCGTAGCTCGTAGAGGCAAAAGATAATGAGTGAGAGGGCGGACAGGGCGAAAAGTCCTAGGGTTGTCACACTCAACCAGCCCCACGAGGGACCTTGAATGATGGCGAGGACCAAACTGGTGATGCCCACGGTGCCTAGAGCAAGTCCTCCGAGGTCAATTTTCTGCTGAACTGGGCTCTTGGATTCAGGCAGTACCAGGTGGTTGGCCACGAGAGCGATCGCCACTATGGGGATATTGACCAAAAAGACGGAGCCGAACCAAAAGTGCGTGATCAAAAAGCCGCCGGTAATAGGTCCGAAGGCCACCGCCGCCCCCGACACGGCGCCCCAGAGACCGAAGGCCTGCGCCCGCTCCCGCGAGTCAGTGAAGGTAGTTGTCAAAATCGCTAGTGATGCGGGGAACACGAAGGCCGCCGCCACGCCCATAAGCGCACGGGCCGTAATCAACGTTCCCGAGGACGTGGAATAAGCCGCGAGCGCCGAAAAGAGGGCGAAGAAGAAGAGGCCAGATTGCATCACCCGGCGGCGACCCAGTCGGTCCGAGAGTCCCCCACCAGCCAATAAGAGTCCGGCGAAGGGTAGTGAGTAGGCGTCGACGATCCACTGCAATTGAGAATTCGTGGCGTGCAGAGAAGTCGAGAGTGCGGGCAGGGCGACATTGACGATCGTGTTGTCAACGACGACGAGGAAGACCGAGAGGCAAAGTATTCCGAGAATTCGCCAACGCTTAGGATCACGCTCTATTTCCATACTGCTCCCCCAAAGTTTTTTAACCTCGATTTATAGTAAGCGTCACTACGCTGGAAATGTGTCACTTCGATATCGCACGGCGTCCGACGCACTTCGAGAAAAAATTCTCGACGCAGCGCTGACTCTGATGAGCGACGGTGGGGTGGAGGCGCTGACCGTTCGGGCCATAGCGACGAACGCCCGAGTTGCGCCCATGAGTATTTACAACCACTTTGATGGCAAGAACGGCATTATTGAGGCTCTCTGGATTCAGGGCTTCGAAGAGCTCTCCGAAGCCATGTGGGGCGAGCGGGACGCTGAATTCAATTTCTTAGAGAGTGCGGAGCGCTACAGAAGTTTTGCCCTCACCCACCGTGCTTCCTACCGATTGATGTTCATGGAGAAAGTCTCGGACTTTGAAATTTCGCTACGAGGATCCGAGACCGCCGCCCACAGCTTGCAAATCCTCGTCCTCGCCGTTGAATCACTGCAAGCCAGCGGCACGCTACCCACTGACCCGCCACTCGATCAGGCTGTCAGATTTTGGTCCGTCGTTCATGGCTATGTCGCCTTAGAAATTCTCGGACTCAATTTCGTCACCGATCGTGACCACTCCTTTCGTCAGTTAATGGCCGACTACTGGCGCGGCGTCACGGGCCGAAGTATCGCGACCTAGGCATTAATTACGGCCAGAATCCTCGTCGGTCGGGCGAGAGGAGCATGTCAGTTGTCGCGCGGCCCAAGTGTTCCTGACGCCACACCAAGAGCTCCTGGGCGGCCGCCAAGGTGCGTGACGGGTCGGTGACCTCGGTACGCCAGGTGGGATCAGCCGCCAAATCGAAAGCTTTCCACGAACCGTCACCAAACTGCACGTAGGAGATGTCCGCGCCCACCGAGACTGCCAAATTTTGCCGAGAGAGAGTGCGATCGAGTGGCCACGCTTCACGCTGCTGGCGCAAAAAGAAGTAGCGCCAATCCCATTCGTAGTGGGCCGCACTACGCCACTCGGTGGCCTCACCCCTAATGAGCGCACCCAAGGGACGCCCATCTACTTGCCGAGGGATTACTTGACCGAGCGCCTCGCAGAGTGAGGGCAAAATATCGACATTTTCAGTGAACTTGTCAATCACGGTGCCAGCGTGAGGTGAGCGCGGATCACGCCACAGCCCGACAATGTGATAACTCTGAGGAAAGTAGGCAAGCTTTTCCATGAGGCCGTGATCACCGAGCTGTTCTCCGTGATCAGAGGTAATCACAATGAGAGTCTCATTCCATTCGTTCCGCTCCTCGATGCCCGCGAAAACTCGACCCAACTGAGAGTCCACCTCGCTGATCATTCCGTAGTACTGAGCTCTCATCTCGCGTAGTCGGTCCGGATCTGTGGGTGCGGCGCTCGCCTCCACTTGCAGTGAAATCTCGTGCAACGGGTGGCGGAACTCCTGGTCTACCGCGCTAATTGGCATCTCCACGTCAGCCGGGTCGTAGAGCTTTGAGAATCGCCCCGCCGCTGCGTAGGGCGAGTGGGGCCGCAGGTAACTGAGGTGAGCGAACCAGCCTGATTCTTGAGTCGGTAACCATTCAAGAAAACGATCAGTGAGAAAAGCCGATAGCGACACCTCGGCCGGTCGCTCGGGCTCCGTTGCTAAAACGGCGTACCAACCCATGGGTACGTCGAAGCCACGCTCCCGCAGCCAGTAGATATAAGGGGCTTGATCTTCTGGGAGGTAGAGGCCCACAGAAAAGCCCGGGAGGATTCCGTCGTAATTATCGAGTCGTGGATCTTTCGCACCCGTGGCGTTTCGGGGGTCTAAGCCCTGGTCCGTATAGCCGAAGAGAGTCGGGTCGTAGCCCGCGCGTCGAGCCACCCAGGCAACGTTGTCAAATCTGGCATCGTGCGGCGTACCGTTCGCAACCACACGATTATTCATTTGGTACATTCCGGTGTAGAGCGCCGCCCGCCCCGGCGAGCACGGCGCTGCCTGGGAGTAGTGCTTCGAGAGTCGAACTCCTTCACGCGCGATTCTGTCGAGGTGGGGTGTCAGAACCAGGTCATGACCTGCCGCCCCTAAGCAATCGCCGCGAAACTGGTCGAGAGTGACAAAAAGGACGTTCACTATCAACCACCGACAGCGGAGCCACGCCAGGAGCTTGCAGCTCTCGAGAATCGCAATGCTCCCCGTCTCAGCCTTCCCGTTCGTAGGGAGTGACCGAGGGACTCAGTAGCGGAATTTAATGACATCATTCTCCTTGCCCGCCAGCATAGGCAACAAAACGCCGATGGAAACCTGTCACGATGTAGCCGTGGAAATACTCGCACAGGTTCTTCTCGCCGCCCCGCACCAGCCCGTGACGGCGAGTATCACCAGGTACGAGATCAACGGTGGGCTCGCACTGAGATTTCACGCCACCGTCGACGAGGATGTCCTCGTCGATCGCGTGAGGGCTCGGTTCGTAGGACTCGCTCGAGGAGTGACGAATCTTTTAGAACACGGCTACCAGTCCTGGTCAACGGTTCGACGGACCACACCCGACGACGTGCGCAGCGAACGCAGTTCCGCGCCGCCGTGGTTTCGTTCGCAAATGTTGGCTGACGGCGACGGCGCCGGGCATGTTGTTGCTGGCGACACCTTTTTACTCACCAACCTCTTTCTCATTGGTGCATTGAGCGCTAGCCAACAGTTCACTCGCTTTTATCTCGACGGAGACGACATCATTTCCGAATGGCTTTTCGACAACACGCGAGCTGTGGGTGGTCAGGTCCTCATCAGTGAGGAAATCTGGCTACGTTTCGGGGAGCCCTCGAGTGCTTACTCGAACTACGCCGAGTTTTCGGGCGCCCGTAATCATGCGCGCGCGTCGCGTCCGGCGCGACCGGCCTGGTGTTCGTGGTATCACTACTTCGGAGATATTTCGCCCGACATCATTAGGGAGAATCTCGCCGCAGCCAGAATTCACGGCATTGATGTCGTACAAATCGATGATGGTTGGCAGCGTGAAATCGGCGTATGGACCGACGTCAATGAGCGGTGGGGCGAACCCCTTGGGAAGATTGCTCGTGACATAACTCGAGCCGGGTGCACCCCGGGAATCTGGACCGCCCCCTTTCTCGCCGTAGCTGGCGGAACTCTCGCACGTGAGCATCCCGAGTGGCTCGTTAGACAGAGCAATGGCGCGCCCGTGCTCGCGCTTCAACATGGCAATTGGGGTGGTGAAATCTACTCTCTCGACACCTCTCGTGACGACGTACTGGAGCACATTGCTACTAGCTTTAAATTCCTGGTCGAGCAAGGATTCTCCTACTTTAAAATTGACTTCTGCCACGCCGCCGCAGTTCCGGGCTATCGGGAAGATGAATCCATCACTCGGGCCCAGGCCCTGCGACGCGGTCTCGAGGTCATACGTCGAGCCATTGGTGACGACGCGTACCTAGTGGGCTGCGGCTCACCTCTCTTGAGTGCCGTCGGGGTAGTTGACGCCATGAGGGTCTCTGAAGATGTCGCCCCTTACTTCGAACCACGAGAATTCCTGCCTGGGTTTCTCGAGTGCAGTGTCGGAGCGCGCAACTCCATTGAAGCCTCCGTCCTGCGAGCGCCCCTTCACGGTCGCTGGTTCACCTTGGACCCAGACTGCGTACTCCTGCGCAGTTCCCACAGCGATCTGAGTGAACACGAGCGTTTTGTTCTCGCCGAGGTGGCCTCGGCCACCTCGGATTTCATCGTGCTGTCCGATCGTCTCAGCGATTACGGACCCCAGGAGTGGGCGCGGGCTCGTGCGCTCTTCGACGCTGCGTCGCCTGGAGCCCGCGACCTCATCGACCCCTTCGCCACTCCGGTGACCCTTTCGGGAACCCGGGGCGTGGCGTCGATCGACTGGTCCCCAGCCTTTTTTTCGTCGCATCCGCTTAATCCGGCCTGAAATATGCACTCTCGTATCGACACCCGAGGCTACGGACCTGTTGTGCAGTCGACAGTGGTACAGCCCATACCGAGGTGAAGTCAATGGCCCAAGACCGAATTTTACGCCCTCGTGGCTCATCGTCTGTTGAAATTCTCGAGTCCCGCCTCGATCATTTGCGTCAGCGAATCGCCGTCCACGTCGCGAGTGGACTCGCTCCGGCGCTATCAGTGGTGGCCGCCCAAGGTGGTGAGATTTTCTTTGACGAGGCCTTCGGAACTCGTTCCCCCGGTGGCGAAAATGTCACGACGGATGACCCCCACAACATCATGTCCATCACCAAAACAGTGGTCGCCGTGGGCGTCATGAAACTGGTAGAGGACGGACTCCTAACTTTGACCCGCCCCGTGGGCGACTACTTACCGGAACTCGCGACACCCGGCAACGAGCACCTCTTGGTGCACAACCTGCTGACCCACACTTCTGGATTCGACGACGAAGAGCTCAATCGCAAGTGGTTCACCACGGCCCTTTCTGGCGAAGCCGTTGACGTTCCCGACGGCTACGATCTCGAAACGCATCTTTGGCTTTCATCGAGCTGGGGTATCGAACCAGTCGTGCCGCTAGCCAGCACCATGATTTACGCCAACATCAACTATCTGTGGCTCGGTGAAATCATCCACCGAGTGTCAGGACAAAGCCTTGATGACTTCACTCGCACTCAGATCTTCGAACCGCTGGGCATGGTGAACACCGCCTTCCTACTGCGGCCGGACCAACAGATTCGCCGCGTACGGCGATTTGGCTCCATGCCCATGGGGCCTCACGCCTTCTACGACACCGAGCGAGAGGATTTTGCTACGTCTCAACTGGGTGACCGATCACTTAAATCCAGTGCTCGAGATCTGGCCATTTTGGCCCAGATGTTTCTCAATGGCGGAATTTACAACGGTGCTCGAATTCTCAGTCCCGCCAGTGTCGTACAAATCTGCACGAGCCATTTTCCCAAGTTGGATTTTCAATTGGGAAGTTTGGTTTTCACCGACCCGGGCTACGGATACGGGATGATGATGGACAGCGGAAAACGTATGCGCTACTTCAACGGAGTCCTGCAGCCCCAAGGTTCCTGTGGCCACTCGGGAGCGGGAGGTTCTCACCTGTACTTTGACCCGAAGAATGACCTTTCGATTGTTGTCTTGGAATTAGTAACTCATATGAGTCCTGACTCCGAACCAATATCTGGACTGTACCCCGTGATTTGCGACATGATTTACGCGTCGCTCACAACATTCCAGCCCTAGTTGCGGCCACCCCCTCGTCACGCGCGACCTCGATGATCTCGCGTGCTGGTGATTCAGTGTGCTGGTGACGTCACGGCCAGCGTCGAGGCGAAAATCTGCCACGCCAAGAGGGATTTGGCAGCTAGGGAAAGAACGAGGTAGGTCCTCTCCCCCACCATGTAGTCAGCGAAGCGTCCGATCTTCTTGTACTGAAGATATTGCACCAGCGCGAAGCAGTTGAACAGAGCAAAGAGTGTGAAATATATTCCGTAGACGAAGCCTGGCGCGTGCGCGTGAGCCCCCGGGCTGAACAGGTAAATTCCGATTGCCAGCCACGGCACCACCCCGGCCACGCAGCCCAACCAGAATGGCATCAAGCTGGCACCGGGTGCCTCGTAGCGTTCCTGAATCCAGCCAAAGCCAATCATTGATGCGTTCACTCCGACGAAGGCGAGCAGGGTCGCCACATCAGTGATTCCCGTCAATATCGCAATCGCCACAATCATTAGCGACGAGGACAGGGAATATTCCAACCAGCGGAAGGGGTTCCGGCCGAGTTCAAGTTCGGACTCGTAGGACGAGCGCAGCGGGCCAGCTACGAGAAAATGGGCCACGGCCGAGAGGGCGAAGAAGGCGGCCACCAACCAGGCCATACGAATATCACCTAGGTGCACTAACTCCCGCTTAGTCGTTCCTGGCGGGCCAGCCATGTAGTTCGCGTTCACGGGAAGTGAAAAGCCATTGGCCAGCGTCACCACAACAACTGCCGACAGGGCGTGAAGGCCCGCAGCGGCGATATTGAGGCGACGTAGTTGAGATGTTGAGGACATATTCGAAGTCTCCTAGCTACGTGGTGTCAGTCTACGACCCTGGCGCCCACGTTCCACGGGTAATCATTATTTACTTCTCGGTCATGATCAGCGTCCCGAGCCAGACACTGGGAATCACAAGTGGAACTCACGACTGCGTGCCCATGGCTTTTTGGATGGCCCGCCAGTAGGGGGTGATCGCCGTGGTGGGGTTCCCGTCATTGTCAGCAAAGAACTGTCGACGCCAGAGTCGCCCCGATCCTGGTACGTGGGTACCGTCATCGGGGTACGCCAACTCGTCGGCCGTGGGTGCCGTGTCGCTGCCCACTCCGGTCGACACCACCGCACCAGCTCGGTCGCGAACTTTGGGAGCCAAGGTCGGAGGGTGCAAAAAGGCGGGCTTCGCGTGCAGGTCCAGCATGTCGAGGGGACTGTTGGCCTTCGCATCTCTCGAAGTAAAAGCGGGAAGGTTCCACTTTTGTCGAATGAGCTTCAAAATACTGGTGTGGTCGTAGACCTGGCTCGAAACATAGTTCGGCTTCGCGTAGGGGCTCACGACGCCCGAGGGAACACGCATGCCCGACCAGTCAAAGCTCGCCAGTGCGGGATTGCCCGCCCACATCTGACTCGTTGGAACTGAGTTGTCGGGGCGGCCGAGTTTTACCGGCGGGACGTGGTCGTAGTAGCCGCCGCCTTCGTCAAAGGTCCAGACCACCATGGTGTCTTTCCAGCCCGGTCCCGACATCACCGCGTTTATAACATCGTGTAAAAAGGCGTCGGCGTGCTGGAGGTCTTGGGAGTTTTCACCCGAAGAAAATCCAAAGTTGGGATCGACCAGGCTCACCGCTGGCAACGAGCCAGTGGCGCAGTCGGCGTAGAACTGATTCATAGGGGCCAAGCGATTTCCGAACCACATGGAGGCCTTGGACCCCAGTAATTGTCCAATCCAAATCAAAGAACTGGCCCCGAAAACGTCACCACAGTGGTAGTTCTTCCACGAAATGCCGTAGCGCAAGAGGGCTTGAAAAATGGTGCCATTCTCGGGCATCGTTTCGACGTCCGGCAGGGTGGTCGTGGTTAAACCCAGTGACGTGCCGGCCATCATGAACATACGGTTCGGGTAGGTCTGACCCGGCACCGAGGAAAACCATCGATCCGCTACGGGAAAGGTCTGCGCCATCGAATTTATAAACGGCAACTGCGATGGCGTGAAATATCCCATGGCGATGGGACCGGACTGCGAAACTACGAAACCCTGATTCGCCTGCGTGATACTGGAAGGGAGTTTCTGCGCCGTTGGGGAACCCAGGAACTGGGTAAAGGTTGCGTCCCACGTCTGCCAGGGATAGTCGTCCATCTGCGCAGTAGTTGGCATGGGGTACGACTGGAGGCGCGGAGAATGAGCCGCGAGGGTGGTCGGGTTGGTATTGAGAGCACGCGACGACGGTGAGCCCTTCCAGGTCAGCCCATCACCGCGGGGCTTCGATGTTCCTGGTTTCGTCAACATCCCGAGTACCGCGTCGTAGGACTGATTCTCCATCATCACGACCACGATGTTCTTCACTTGAGGAATGAGGTCGGAGCCAATTTTCTTTTTGGGATCTGGACGGGGGCCGGCAGGTTTCGTCAAGGGGACGAAGGTGGGCACGTCACGAGATGCGAGATGAGGTCCAACAGCCGCACTACCGAAAGCGCCGGCGGCTCCGAATTGCAAGAATTGTCGACGTTCCATGATTATCTCCTCGGCGTAGTTGACTACCACTACAACCTAGGTCGAATAGTACGAAGGAGTTATCACAAATTTCTGGAGCGGCAGACCGGGCTCGAACCGGCGACCTCGACCTTGGCAAGGTCGCGCTCTACCAACTGAGCTACTGCCGCGTGCAGGACCATGTTAGCCGACGGCTAGACCGTTTCCAATTCCGACGGGGCCGGGGTCGTGAGATAGTAGTGGGCCTCCTCTGCTAGATAATCGCGCAAAGTTTCTAGTTCCGGCACCCGACGAGCACAGGCCAGAAGCCCGTATTCCAGTCGATCAACGTAACCGAGGACCGTAATGTTCAGCGCCAGTCCGGCCATCAGCGGACCAAGGGGGGCCGCTGACATGACTCGGTAGCCACTCAACCACAGAGGAATGGGGGGGCCGGGTACCGACGACACCACCACGTTGGCCACCGGCGGGAGCTGATCGAATAATTCCAGTTCCGCCAGCGTCCGACCGGCGAAAGCGGCCAGGGTCGGCCCAGCTGCGGCGGCTAGATCCATCAAGAGTTTCGCATTCTGGTCTCTATTGGCCGTCGCCTGCTTACCTGTCGAAGAAGCCAGCGCGACGATGCGTTCCTCACGGTCCGCAATGTCGGTACGTAGCACGCTCAGCATGGCCGAGAATTGATTGCCCATCTCTTCTTCAGCTCCCTGCCGACGGACGTTGATCGGCACGAAGGCAATCAGATCCTTGACAATTTCTTCTCCGCGATCGCTCAGGAGGCGTTGGAGCGCTCCCGACACAGTGGCCATGACGAAATCGGTCACGGTCGCTCCGCGAGACTTCGCCGCCCGTTTCACTTCGGGCAGGTTGAGAGAAAGTCGAGAAAAATTCTTGGTAAAACCAGGGGTACCATTGAGTGAAGTACGAGCCGCCGAGAGAACATTGGGAGCACCGACGGGAAAGTCAGTGGCGAGTCCCGCGAATGACTTGGCGGAACGTTCAATGATTTCGGCAGTTTTTTCGAGCCCCGAAGCCAATGCTTCGAGCAGGGCTCCCGGGCGCTTGAGGAGGTCGGTCACGGTGTGCGACATCATCTCGACGGGAGTGGGCAGGGGGCTGCGATCAACGGACGGAAGCGGGGCGGGGGGTCGAACGTCGGGGCTGATATCAAAAAGACTGGCAAAAGTAGCTGCTCCCGATACGCCGTCGGCGAGGGCGTGGTGGACTTTCATCACGATGGCGATCCGGTGTCCATCGGCCAAGCCCTCAACAACATTCAGTTCCCATAGCGGTCGATCTGGTGGCAGTTCCGAGCCCATTACCCGGCCCACCAAGGCGTCGAGTTCAGCGTCGCCACCGGGTGAAGACACGGCCCGGCGAATCACGTGGTCGTCAATATTGAAGTGAGGGTCGTCGGCCATTACGGGCCACGCTAAGTCGAATGGGCTACGAAGAATCCGCTTCGTGAGCGCCGGAATCTCATGAATGCGAGCGCCAATGTTGGCCTTGATCATTTCGTAACGATCCGCTGGTGAGAGCTCGTCGCCAGCTTCGAGTTCAATGATGACCCCGATGTGCAGCGGCGTACTCGGAACCTCCAGGGTCACGAAGGCGCTGTCAAGGGGAGTAAGCACGCGCCAGCTCATACGCCCGTACTCCCGAATCCGGCGTCACCGCGCGTAGCGGGTGGCAACTCGTCGACCAGCGTGAACGCCACTCGCGGAACCGGCAACACCACTAACTGGGCGATTCGGTCACCCGCGTTCACCCTGTACTCCCGTGTCGGGTCCAGATTGACAAGTGAAACTCGCACTTCCCCTCGATAGCCCGCGTCGATGAGACCCGGCGCATTAGCGCAGGTCACGCCGTGCTTGGTCGCGAGACCACTACGGGGCAAGACGAAACCACCGAATCCATCGGGCAGGGCCATCGAAAATCCGGTACCAACCACAGCCCGGCCACCCGCTGGCGCCAGGGTCACCGTTTCGTTCGCAAAAAGGTCGCAACCCGCGTCACCGAGGTGCGCGTAGGTCGGCACGTGAGCCGAAGGATTATCGAGATGAACGTGAACTTCCATAGCAGTCACTCAAGGCTACCCCTAGTGCCGGACCGCTCGCTTGGGAGTGACTAACCTCGCAGGAATGCTGGTGTGGATGGACTTGGAGATGACGGGCCTCGAGCCTGATCGCCACGTCATTGTTGAAATCGCCACTCTGATTACCAACGACGATCTCACCATCATCGCCGAAGGGCCCGATCTCGTCATATCCGCCTCGCCCGAGGAATTAGCCCACATGGGCACCTTCGTCACCGAGATGCACACTTCGTCGGGTCTCCTCCCCCAAATCACGTCGTCAACCATCAGTGTCACCGAAGCGGAAGCCGCCACCTTGGCCTTCCTTCGTGAACACATCAGTGAAGCCGGCACCATTCCCCTGGCGGGAAACTCCATCGGAACTGATCGTCGATTCCTCCAGGAGTACATGGCGGAACTCGAAGCCTTCTTTCACTATCGGAATGTCGATGTCTCGACCATTAAGGAACTCGCTCGGCGCTGGTATCCCGAGAGCCTCGTACGACGTACCGACAAGGCCTCCGCCCACCGCGCCATGGACGACATCCGAGAGTCAATCGCCGAATTGGCGTACTACCGAGAACACCTCTTTGTGCCACCACCCGAGCACTAACCTCATTACGAAAACCACACAGGAGAATCAGTGACCGACGTCATTTCAATCAAGCAGGCCGACGAGCAGCTCACCGCAGCGGGTCAAATGTTCGAGCTCGACACGGTGGTCGTGCGCGGGGTGGAACTGCGCGTCTGGAAGAATGCCCCCGCCTCTCTCGCGACCATTTTGACTATGTCCCTTGCGCACGGTCCCAAAGACTTCATTGTGTACGAAGACGAGCGCTACACCTTCGACCAGAACTTCCGTATTGCCGCGACTTTGGCCCATAGGCTCATCGAACGTGGTGGCAAATCCGGCGACCGCGTGGCCTTGGCCGCACGCAACCTCCCCGAGTGGATATTCGGCTTCTGGGGGTCCGTTCTCTCCGGTGCGGTTACCGTTCCTATCAATGGCTGGTGGACCGGTGAGGAGCTCGCCTACGGCCTCGGTGACTCCGGTACCAGCGTGGTGATTGTCGACGAAGACCGCCTCGAGCGCATTCGCCCACACCTCGACGAGTTGCCCGACTTACGTGAAGTCATCGTTATCTCCGAGCGCCGTGGTCAACGGCCCGATCTAGGTGCCGCCCACGAGCGGGTCAACATTATTGATTTTTACGAGCTACTCGGCGAAGTTGCCGATGACGTCACTCCCCCGGCCTTAGATATTCACCCGGACGACGACGCCACTATCTTCTACACCTCGGGCACTACGGGGCGCCCGAAGGGTGCCGTCGGAACCCACCGGAATGCCATGTCGAACCTCATGAACCTCTTCTATACGGGACAGCGTTCGACTCTTCGATACGGAGCCAGCAGCACCGCCAACAACCTCCCTAGCGCCTATCTCCTGAACATCCCCTTGTTCCACGCCACGGGCTGCTTGGCGGTCATGATCACCAACACCGCGTCCGGTGGCAAATTGGTCATGAGTCACCACTTCGACGCCGGTCAGGCACTTCAACTCATTGAGAGCGAGAAAATAACCACCTTCGGTGGTGTGCCCACTATCGCCATGCAGATTCTCGACCACCCTGATTTCGACAAATTCGACACCTCTTCCGTCCACACGGTTTCCTATGGTGGGGCCCCGAGCCCGCCCGAACTGGTTCGACGCATCAAGGCCACTTTCCCGGGTGGTTCCCCAGGTAACGGCTACGGCTTGACCGAAACGTCAGCGGCCGTCGCGTTGAACGGTGGGGCCGACTACGTCGCCAGACCTGACAGTTGTGGTCCAGCCATGCCTATCTGCGACGTCGCAATCGTTCCCGAGGACTACGAGGGTGCCGAGCCCGGTCCCGAGTTGCCCGTCGGACCCGAAGTGGTCGGCGAGCTGTGGATCAAAGGTCCCAACGTTGTTCGTGGCTACTGGAACAAACCCGTTGAAACCGACAAGGCGTTCACTAGGGGTTGGCTGCGCTCGGGCGATGTCGCGCGGATCGACGAAGAAGGTTTCATCTACATCGTGGACCGCGCCAAGGACATGATTATTCGCGGCGGCGAGAACATCTACTCCGTAGAAGTGGAAGCGGCACTCTTTGAGCACCCCGACGTCGCCGACGTCGCCGTCATTGGTGTGCCCCACCCCGTGCTTGGTGAAGAAGTGGGTGCCGTCATCGTCCTGCGACCCAGTCGCAATGTTGACGCCGCTGAACTCACGCGCCACGTCGCGGCTCGACTCGCCAAATACTCCGTGCCCACGCACATTTACTTTCGCCACGACCCCCTCCCTCGGAATCCCGCGGGAAAGATTCTCAAGCGACAGTTGCGCGACGAAATTGTTCCCCCGGCTTAATGAGCCAGAGCGTTGAGGGCGAGCACGTCGGTCTCGTCGAGAGTGACGTCGCTGGCGGCACAGTTTTCTTCGAGGTGAGCAATCTGCGACGTCCCCGGGATCGGCATCATCACCGGGGAACGGGCCAAGAGCCACGCCAAGGAAATTTGAGCCACACTGTGCCCGGTTCGCGCCGCCATCTCGTCGAGCGGTCCGCCGGCGCGGGCGAGTTGGCCGGAAGCCACTGGATACCACGGAATGAAACCAAGACCTTCGGAATCGCAGTAGTTGAGAACGGCTTCACTCTGGCGATTCGTGACGTTGTAAAGATTTTGCACCGTTGCAACATCGACGATTGCCCGGGCCGCCACAATCTGATCAACTGACACTTCCGAAAGACCAATGGCGCGGACCTTGCCCTCGTCGAGCAAAGCGCGCAGGAGGCCGAACTGCTCCTCAGCCGGAACCGTCGGGTCGATGCGGTGTAACTGGAAAAGGTCGAGGGCGTCTTGCCCTAAGCGGCGTAGCGAAAGCTCGCACTGCTGGCGCAAATAGTCGGGTCGTCCGCAGGGCACCCACACATTGGGTCCCGTACGCAACAGTCCGGCCTTGGTGGCTATTTTCACTGCGCCGTAGGGGGCGAGGGCGCTGGCGATAATTTCTTCCGAAACGTTAGGGCCGTAGGAGTCCGCGGTGTCGATGAAGTCGACCCCCAGCTCTACCGCACGACGCAGCACGGCGGTCGCGTTAGCCACATCGCTGGGGTAACCCCACACGCCGGGGCCGGTGATGCGCATGGCTCCAAACCCCAGGCGGCGTACCGTCTGACCGGCGTAGGTAAAAGTAGTGGGCGTTGTACTCATCGGGTCTCCATCTCGTCGCCACCCACGCTAGACGGCCCGGAGAAATGAAAAACGGGCCGACCCGAAGGCCGACCCGTTTTCGTCCCAGCGGAGTTACTTGTTTGGCTGGGGCGTAATTCGTAGGTAGGGCTTGAGCTTCTTGAAACCCTTCGGGAACTTGGCCGTAGCCTCGTCGTCCGACAGGCCCGGCACAACGATGACGTCATTACCGTCAACCCAGTTAACCGGCGTCGCTACCGAATAGTCAGCCGTGAGCTGCAAGGAGTCGAGCACCCGAACGACCTCATCAATGTTGCGGCCGGTCGATGCAGGGTAGGTCAAGGTGAGCTTGACCTTCTTGTCGGGGGCAATGATAAAGACACTGCGCACCGTCAAGGTGTCGTTGGCGTTCGGGTGGATCATGTCGTAGAGGTTCGCGATAGTGCGGTTCTCGTCGGCGATCAGGGGGAAGTTCAGCGCGGTGCCCTGGGTCTCGAGGATGTCTCCAGTCCAGCCCGCGTGCGAGTCGAGCGAGTCGACCGAGAGGCCGATGATCTTCGTGTTGCGCTTGTCAAAGTCACCCTTGCGTGCTGCGAAGGCGCCCAATTCCGTCGTGCAGACGGGTGTGAAGTCCTTGGGGTGCGAAAAGAGAATGCCCCAGCTGTCGCCGAGCCAGTCGTGGAAGGTCAGGGTACCGTCGGTGGTCTCCGCAGTGAAGTCGGGAGCCACGTCTCCGAGGCGTACTGTCATTTTGTCTCCTTAAAATAGCGAACTCGCACGTCGAGTTGCTCGTGTTAGAGATAACTCTAGCAGAGCAATTACAATTCTCGCAAAATCCTATTGGATTAGTAGGAATTGTCACGAGGGCCCCTCGCCTCCTGCGAGAATGGAGCCGTGCCATCTAGCCCCGCCATTGTTGCCGCCTTCGACCTTGATGGCACATTGACCGAAGGTGGCAGCGTGGTCAGCTGGTTGCGCGATATCGCCGGCAACCGTGGCGTCGCACTCGCCGGTCTCCAACGTCTGATCCCGCTCGCCATGGGCGCCCTGCTCAGTGGGACCGCTGCCGATGAGGCTAAGGAATCTCTCTTTCGAGCTCTCCTGCAGGGTCGCTCCGTGGAAGAAGTGACCCAGCAATCACGCCGCTACGGCGAGGAGCATTTCGCGACCCACGAACGGCCTTTGGTCAGCGCTCGATTGAACTGGCACCTCGAGCAGGGCCATCGAGTGGTGCTCGTTTCGGCCTCTCCCCAAATCTACGTTGAGCGTATCGCTGAAATTTTGGGCGCGCACGGCGCTATTGGTACGCGACTCGCCTCGGACTCCGTGGGCGCACTGACCGGCAACTACCTCGGTAACAACTGTCGCGGCGCGGAGAAACTCCACCGACTGAGAGAGTGGATGAGCGATCAGGGCTACGACGAAAACATTGAACTCTACGCCTACGGGAATTCTCGGGGTGACCTTCGACTCTTGTCGTCCGCCACGCACCCCTACGACGTCGGCAAACTTGGTCGACTGGGGGCCCTCAGAAAGTTTCCGCGCTTGGAAATCAATACACGGTGACGTCGAGTTGTATGTCCACCAAGCCCGTAGCACGACCGTCGTAGACCACCTCGAGTACCGCGGCCTGGTCGCGCCACGCCAGTACTTCGATACCTCGCTCATTGGTGATGCCGACGGCTACCTCGTAGCGCCCGCTGAGCAGGTGAACGGCGGGAATTCGAACGCTCAGGCGTTGTTCTCCCGGGATCAGTGAGATCGCTGATCCCGTGGGATCGGTGCGCACGACGAGTGCCCCGCTCTCCGAACGAATTTCCATGACGAAGTGGCCGGTGAGCGACGTTTCGCTCTGGACCACAACATCCAGAGCCCACGCCTGTCCGCTGCGAGCATCAAACCTGCCCGTGGGCGTGGTGACTGTCGAAATAGCAACCACCGTTGCGGCGTCTCCCCCGGTAACCGTGGGTGCCTCGCCCAGCAATCGCTCTCGAAAAATACGCACGGAATCTCCGGCGGATCCATCGGCTACGAGTACGCCGTGGTCGAGCACAATGGCGCGGTTGCAGAGTGCTCGAATCTGATCGGCATTATGCGATACCAGCAGAATTGTTCTGCCGTCGGCTTTCAGCTGGTGAATTCGGTCCATGCACTTCGCTTGGAATCTCTCGTCGCCCACCGCGAGCACTTCGTCAATAACGAGGATGTCGGGATTGACGTTGACCGCTACCGCGAAGCCCAAACGCACGTACATTCCCGATGAATAGAACTTGACCGGAGTATCGATGAAATTTTCTAGTTCCGCGAAGGCAACAATCTCGTCAAAGAGATGGTCCACCGTGCGTCGCGAGAGCCCGAGCAATGAGGCCGAGAGGTAGACGTTGTCACGCCCCGAGAGGTCGGGCTGAAATCCCGCTCCCAATTCAAGGAGACCCGCGAGCGTTCCACGTAATCGCACTTCACCACTCGAGGGCTGGAGGACGCCACAGATCGTCTTCAGCAGCGTGGACTTCCCCGAGCCGTTACGACCAAGTATGCCCACCATCTCACCCTCTTCAACGGAAAAACTCACGTCGCGCAGGGCTTCGAAATCCGTATGAGTGCCGCCACCGGGGTGCAGGATGCGGTCTTTCACCGAGGAGTGGCGTTCGTGGTGAAGACGGAAACTCTTCGAGATATTGAGGGCTTCGATGGCGTAGAGCACTAGAGCTCCTCCGCGAAGTTACCTTCAACGCGTCCAAAGAAACTCACAGCCGCGGCCAGGGCCACGCAGCCGACACCCAAAATAATGAGATTCATTTCCACGTAGGAGGCGAGGGACCACGTTGGTAGGAGGTGAAGAGGGAGATGACTCGGTGTCGTCGACGCGACCGTGGCTGAGCGGTAGAGCACACGTTGAAAAGTCATCACGGCGGGGTTTACCGGATTCAGAAAATACATCCACGTCAGTCCGTGGCGTTGCAGCATTGGTGCCACCGTGTTCTGGTACGAGTAGACGATGGGGCTCATCCAGAACCACAATTGAACAACGACGTCCACGAGGTGCTTGGTGTCGCGTAAATAGACGTTGGCGGCGGAGAGAAAAATACCCAGGGCGCTGACTACCGACGCCAGGGCGAGCATGGCCAGTGGCAGCAGCCACAGCAAGCCCCAGGCCGGCGCGTGACCGATGATCGCGAGGAAAATCGCCATGACCAGGCACTGAATCAAGAAGTACACCAGCGCCGTGCCAACTGTCGACAAGGCCAGAATTTCTCGGGGAAAGGACACTTTTTTAACAATGGACGCGCGATCAACCACGATGGACGTCGAGGCTCCCAGCACCCCCATGAAGAAGTTCCAGACCAAGAGTCCCGAGAAGAGAAAAACCGCGAACTGCGGAATGCCGCTCTTCATAACAATCTGAAAGACCACGAAGTACATAATCAGCGTCACTGCGGGCGCCACCATGGACCACACAATCCCCAGCACTGACGACTTGTACTTGATCTTGATGTCGGAGGCTACGAAGTAGCTCAGTAGTTCACGCGCATCCCAAATGCTGCGACAACGTCGAACCAAGGACGGTCGAGCGCTGACTACTCGAAGCGGTCGCTCCTCCAGTGGGCGACGCACCGGTCGTGGCGCATCGCTCACGCTCACTTGCTTCCGGAACGCACCGCCGAGCGGTCGATGACTTCATCGATGAATCCGTAGTCTCGAGCTTCACTCGCCGTGAACCAACGGTCACGGTCGGAATCGTCTTCGATTCTCTGCAGGGGCTGACCCGTGTGGAACGCAATGCGCTCGGCCAGCATTTTCTTCAAGTACACAATCTGCTCCGCCTGAATAGCGATGTCCGACGCCTGGCCCTGCATGCCACCGGCGGAAGGCTGGTGCATCAAGATACGGCTGTGCGGGAGAGCGAAACGCTTTCCCGGAGTTCCGGCGCAGAGCAAGAATTGGCCCATCGACGCCGCCATTCCCACACAAATGGTGCGAATATCACAGCTCACGTACTGCATGGTGTCGTAAATGGCCAGACCATCGGTGACCGAGCCACCGGGTGAGTTGATGTACAGCGAGATGTCCTTGTCCTTGTCCTCAGCTTCGAGCAGGAGGAGTTCGGCGCAAATACGGTTCGCGGAGGTCTGATCCACCTGAGTACCCAGAATCACGATGCGCTCTCGCAGGAGGCGGTGATTGAGATCGTTGCTGGCGAAGCCGTCGGACATGGAGAGTGAAGTCATATCGACAATCTACCGTGTGCGTCTGACAAGACTCCGCACTACGCCTAGGATGCGTAGTGCGCGGGCGTGGCGAAATGGCAGACGCGCCAGGTTTAGGTCCTGGTTCTCATTGAGAGTGGAGGTTCAAGTCCTCTCGCCCGCACTCAGCCGTCTTTTTCCCAGCCGTGAAAATCGTTTTGGTAGCAGCCTTGTGATCCCGCCGTTCTAGGGACGGGCCGTCAAGGACCACCCGGTGAGGCTGGGGGTCGTGACGGGGTTGGTCACCGGTACCAACTGCAGTACGCCCGAACTTTGTACTCGCCACAGGCTGACGTTGGCCGAGGTGATCGCCGCCGCGCCACTCGGTACGACCTGAGCCACTTGCACTCCCTGCACCTGACTCGCCGTCCAATTCAGCGGTAATTTGACGACCGTCTGGAAGTGTCCGGGGGACATCGAAAAATAGTCCATGCCGTAATTTGACCCGTACCACACGCCACCCACTTCGATACGCGCAGCCAGCCTCGCATTCGAGCCACCCGTCGTCGAAACCTCGACCACCGCGTACTGCGTAGCGTCGCCTTCCAGCATGGACGTAGGGTCTGTGGAGCGAGCCACGTACCACGTGGCGACCTCATTAGACATGGCGACGTAGGTGAACGGATAACTGCCCATGACGGACTCTCGGGTCGCGCCACTAGCCGGGCCCGGGACTGCTGCGAGCTGAAAACGAAACTTGGTGGAACCCACCGTTGAAAAGTCGTTGTTGCCCGTAGCGTCACGGATTAAGGGGTGAGAGCCCCACCAGTGATCTGACGTGAGCGGGAAGGTCTGAGTGGTTTCGCTGAGGGCACCATCAGAATCGGGGTAGCCAGTACCAGGTACGCCACCGGAGAAATAGGTCGCCGCGACGACGTGGTGGGCGGCATCCAGCGTGAGAGTCATCGCCGTTTCAATATCCGTGAGACGGCCCCAGTGAGCCCACTCCAGCGAAGGTATGAAGGCCGTTCCGGCGTCTTCGTGCGAGAAAATGTAGGTGTAGCTCAGTACTTCTCCGCCCGCCGACGTCGGCGTCGACGTGGCGTCGACCAGCAGCGGTACGTCGTGGAGCGCCGAGGTGCTGCGTCCGTACATCACGGGGGCGAACTGCTCAACCAGTGACAAATTATTCGATGCTGACATCATCAACAGCGCAGAACCACCAACGGCGATGGTCGGCGTCTGACTGCTCGGCACCTGAGAAAGACCACCCGCGCTGGCCGACGGGCTCGCGTTCACGCTGATCTTGTAGTGATGACCGGCGCTCACCAACCCCACGAAACAGGTGTAGACGAAGGGCGAAGCACCTTGGTGTAATACAACCTGCACTGTCGGATTCGTTCGGTGCGTCCCGCTGTCGGAAATCGAGAGGTTCGCGACCACACTGCTCGCACCCCACTTCGTGCCTTCGCCGGCCATCGAGACCTCGAGTACGCCTTCGCCCTGACCGCTGCTGGCCACCGGGCCCGTGACGAGTGGCTTTGCGCCGAAACCCGTCAAGGGCGCAAAGCTGGTCACGTTGGGAGCCACTTCGGGCACGAGGGTGGTGGAGTAGGTCTTCGTGGCCGACGCCGTCACCATCCCTGACGGCGTCGTCATCTTTTGTGCCGCTCCACTCAGCCCGACGGGCTTGCTCCCCGTGAGGGGGTCCCAGGCGTCAGGTGAGAGCGCGCACGAGCCCAATGACGAACAGGCGCTGCTCGAGAAGGTGATCGCCTGCAACTTGAGACCGCTGCCGTCGAGGGTTCCTAGTTCTTCGGCCACTACGAAACACGTGGAGGTCAGACAATTAATTGCTCCGGCGGCAGTAGTCAATTTTGCTCGAACTTTCATCGTTCCGCTGAGCAGACCACTACCGTTGGCTTGCGCCACCCAGGTCGAGCGTTGCTCGCAACCATCTTGCGAGGGGCGACTCCCGGAGGTGTAAAAACCCAGCGCGATCAAGCTGCATTCCACGAGCGCCCACGTGGACTTCGGGGCGACGGGCGACAAACTCACCGCAACGGCGTCGCCGTCGTTGAGCCCCGATATCGGTGACACACTAAAGAGTGGAGAAGCGCTCGCCGCGCTGTCGTGACTCGCGATGATGAACGAACTCCCAGCCAGCACTAGACCGGTTAGCAGGCGCCAACTCTTCGTGCGGCTAACTCGTAGTGACGCGTGCATCGGATCCCCCATGTGACTAACACTTCCTAATGAGTTGAGACTAACTACTTCCGCCGAGCCTGGTTGGCTACTACGGCACCCCGCGGTACTATGTCGTAGAACAAGTGCTCTTTAAAAGTTTTGAAATTTCCTCTGGATTTTCCGAAAAGCTTCTGCTAAAGTCTTGTCAGCAGTGTCGGCCGCAGTTCGCGGTGGAGACCGATTCGACGTGACTGTCCGAGTTGGGCTCATTCTCAACTCGTATTGGAGAACAGTCATGTCCATGTCCTTTTTAGACCTTGGTGTCCCCGAAGCCCTCGTCAACCGTTTGGTTGCGCGTGGTATTTTGGAGCCCTTTCCCATCCAGGCAGCAACTATCCCTGACGCCATGGCGGGCCGCGACATCGTTGGTAAAGCCGCCACTGGTTCGGGTAAGACCCTGGCCTTCGGCCTTCCCCTCGTCGCCCACGTCGGCAAGGCGGCTCCTCGTCGCCCCCAGGGTCTCATCCTGGTTCCGACGCGTGAACTCGCCGCTCAAGTACAAAAGGAGATTGGTCAGCTGACCGCCGATCGTGGCAAGCGTGTTCTGTGCATCTACGGAGGTACCTCGTACAACATCGCTCGTAAAGCCCTCGCCCTCGGTGTGGACATTGTGGTCGCCTGCCCGGGCCGTCTCGAAGACATGCTCGAACAGCGTGCCCTCGACCTGTCGGACATCACGACGGTGGTCGTCGACGAAGCTGACCGTATGGCCGACATGGGCTTCTTGCCTGCCGTTCGCCGCATCGTCAGTCACACCCCCGACAACCGCCACGTCATGTTGTTCTCCGCCACTATGGGTCCTGACGTCAAGAGCCTGGTCAAGGAATTCACCCGTGACGCCGCCATTCACGACGTCGTCGGTGAAGAAGCACCGAGTGACGTGGACCACTTCTTCTGGAAGGTTCCTCGGGAGCAGCGCTCCAGCTTTACCGCTGACATCATCGACAAGTACGAGCGGGCCATCGTCTTCACACGCACCAAGCACGGCGCCGACCGCTTGGCTCGTCAGCTCGAAGACCGTGGCATATCGGCCGTGCCGATCCACGGTGACCGCACCCAAGCCCAGCGTGAACGGGCACTAAAGAGTGTCAAGAACGGTCAAATTCAAGTTCTCGTCGCCACCGACGTCGCCGCTCGAGGAATTCACATTGAGGCTCTCCCCTGCGTCGTTCACTTCGACCCACCGGCCCAGGCCACCGACTACCTCCACCGTTCCGGCCGTACCGGACGTGCGGGCGCGACGGGCGTTGTGATTTCGCTCGTAGGCGAAGACACCGTGGGGCAGGTTCGCCGTCTCCAGAAGGCGCTCAATATTCCCAACGTCATCGACTCACCGGCTGACGCCGTGGCCGTTCGTCTCGGTTCCGTCGACGACGCCGCCGCCGCCGAGCGTTTGGACGATCGCCCCATGAAGTCCAGTGGCGACCGACGTCCGAGCCGTGACCGTGACGACCGTGGTCGTAGCGAGCGTCCCCGTTTCGATCGCTCGGATCGTCCCGAACGTCCCCGCGCGGAGCGTTCCGACCGTAGCGACCGCGGTGACCGTCCCCGTTTCGAGCGTTCGCACAGCGACCGACCGGCCAGTAGTGACCGTCCGCGTTTCGAGCGTCGTGACGACAGTCGTCCCGCCAGTAGTGACCGTCCGCGTTTCGAGCGTCGTGATGACAGTCGTCCCGCCAGCAATGACCGTCCGCGTTTCGAGCGTCGTGACGACGCCCGTCCCGCTCGTGAGGAGCGCCCGCGTTTCGATCGTCGTGATGACGCACCCGCTCGTAGTTCGCGTGGGGGGTCTTCGGAGGCTGTCGTTAGCTTTTTCAACGAGTCCAAGGGTTACGGTTTTGCCACTGACTCCAAGGGCCAGGACCTCTTTATCCACTTCTCCAACATCACCATGGAGGGCTACAAGACCCTCGAAGCCGGTCAGCGCGTCGAGTACGAAATGGCTGAAGGACCGAAGGGTCTCGAAGCTCGTAACGTCCGAGTCGTCGGCGGTGGCCGCCGTCGGTCGTAAAGTAGTTGCATGATGAATGAAAAACCACTAGTAGATCCGCACCTCGGTGCGGCCCCGGACGACCTAGTAATTGATGATCTCGTCATCGGCGATGGCGCTGAAGCCATCGCCGGTACGACGGTCGACGTGCACTACGTCGGTATTTCTGCCTCCACCGGCGAAGAATTCGACGCATCGTGGAACCGAGGAGAAACCTTCCAGTTCCCCCTCGGGGCCGGCTACGTCATCGCCGGATGGGACCGTGGTGTCCAGGGCATGAAGATCGGTGGACGTCGCCGTCTGGTAATCCCGTCGCACTTGGGTTACGGCGCGCAAGGTGCCGGCGGCGTTATTGCCCCCAACGAAACCTTGATCTTCGTCGTCGACTTACTCGGAGTCGCCTAACTCGAAGCCCCGGTGGTCAATAAAGAGTTGACGCCGGAAGTCGCCGTATCGTTCGCAACAGATCTCAGCCAGCAGTCGCAGCCGCTCATCGCAACAGTCCTCGGTCAAGAGTTTGAGCTGATCGAGTGTGGCCATGGGCGCCATGGAACACAGTTGCCACGCCCGCACGCCAAGGGCTGAGGCCATCTCGCAGTTGTGCACCATGGCGCTATCGGCGTCCATCTCGCTCTGTAGGGAACGTAGCGATCGGACGGCCTGCTCCGTTGTGCGGAGGATCTCGGGATCGATGGGTACGTCAAAACCCGGGCGCAGACGGACCCGAGCCTGGGGGTAGGGCTCATCGCTGAGCCACTCCTCCACCACCACGCGTTCAATCCCGCTGGCCACAATCATGAACCTGCCATCATTGAAGGGCACCACGTTTTCCAACTGCATCAGGGTGCCAGTTGATACCCGCTCGTCGCCACCGCCCACTTCGCTACCGCGAGCAATGAGGCAGATACCAAAACGACCTTCTCGGGCGTTGATGTCGTCCACCAGGCGCTGATAACGGGGCTCAAAAACGTGGAGGGGTATTTTTTGATGCGGAAAGACCACTGTTGAAAGTGGAAACATTGGAATTGTGAAGCCCCCGCTCATGCCTCCACTCTACGGAGCGGGTCACCTCGGCGTACACCCTGGGATCTTTAACGGAGGCGCAGTGCGTCCACGAGCTCGCGAAAGGCGTTGCCACGGTGACTGAGGGCGTGCTTTTCACTGGACGAAAGTTCCGCCAAAGTGCGACCCCGAAGCCCCTGGGGAGCGAAGATTGGGTCGTAGCCGAAACCTTGGTCACCCCTTGGAACCTCAGTAATCGTCCCCGAAACTTCCCCGCTCACCACAAACCACGAGTCGTCCGGATAGGCCACAGCAGCCACCGTACGAAAATGGGCCCCTCGCTCGGTGGCATCTAGACCCCGCAGGGCGTCCAAAAGCTTCCTGACGTTGTCCGCGTCCGTCGCCCCGCTGCCGGCGTAACGCGCTGAGTGCACCCCTGGAGCCCCCCCGAGGGCGTCGACGAACAATCCGGTGTCGTCAGCAATCGCTGCGTGGCCGGTGGCTGCAACGAGGGCTCGCGCCTTGAGGAGCGCGTTGTCTTCCAGGGTTTCTCCATCTTCAACCACCTCGGGCACGTCGCTTGGACGATTGAGGAGTACCAGATTGAGGTCCGCCAAAATTTCTCGTATTTCGTCCACCTTGTGAGCGTTCGCCGTAGCGAGCACGAAGGTCTTCATCGCGGCGAAGGCGGCGTCGCCAGAACGGCCCGCTGCGCCTCGTGAATATTCGCGATGCCCACGCTCGCCAGGTCCAGCAGCTCATTGAGTTCCCCGCGCGTGAAGGCCACTTGTTCGGCGGTTCCTTGAACCTCTACGAAGTTGCCCGACCCGGTCATCACCACGTTCATGTCAGTGTCGGCGCGCGAGTCTTCCTCGTAGGGCAGGTCCAGCATCGCCACGCCACCCACGACGCCCACCGAAACCGCAGCCACCAGATCACCGAGGGCGTGCACCGGCAGCACACCACTTTGGACGAGCCGAGTAATGGCGTCGTGGAGCGCGACGTAACCGCCGCAAATTGCGGCCGTGCGGGTACCGCCGTCGGCCTGCAGGACGTCACAGTCCACGGTGATGGAGACATCAGGCAGTAGTTCGAGCTTGGTCACCGTGCGCAAGGAGCGACCGATGAGTCGCTGAATCTCTTGCGTTCGACCCGACTGCTTACCCTTGGCGGCTTCGCGATTATTACGTTCTGGGGTGGCGCCGGGGAGCATGGAGTATTCCGCGGTAACCCAACCCTTGCCCGAGCCCTTAAGCCAGCGAGGAATATCTTCTTCCACCGACGCGGTGCACAGAACGCGAGTACGTCCAAAACTCACCAGCACCGAACCAGCGGCCATCTCGGTGTAGTCACGCTCGAACGACAGCGGACGGGCTTCGTCAAAGCGGCGGCCGTCCGCGCGCAGGATTGGGCTGGTGGTCATGGTGCTCCTTTTGTGCCGCTGCTGCGACGTAGAACTGAACTCTAGAAGTAGATGATGCTCTTCGCGCGTTCTACGACTTCATCAATGTCATCGGTCCATGCTCCGGTCGACAGATACTTCCATCCGTCGTCACAGGCGATCGTCACGATAGTGGCCGACTCACCTTCGGGGATAAGCGACGCGCACTTCACGGCTCCGGCCATGATGGCCCCCGAGGAAATACCCACGAATAGGCCAATTTCCGACATCCGTCGGGTCCACTCAATCGACTCCTTGGGGCGCACGACCACCTTGCGGTCGAGCAAATTCGCACCATCATTGTCCGTAAACACCGGAGGAATATAGCCATCTTCGAGGCTCCGGAGGCCGTCGACCATCTCACCACTGGGTGGCTCAATGGCCCAAATCTGGGTACCGGGCTTGTGCTCCTTCAGGTACTTACCCACCCCCATCAGAGTGCCCGAGGTGCCCAGTCCAGCGACGAAGTGGGTAATCTCCGGAACATCGGCGAGGATCTCGGGTCCGGTGTGGGTGTAGTGCGCCAAAGGGTTAGCGGGATTGGCGTACTGGTAGAGAAAGACCCAGGAGGGATTCTCCGCCGCGAGTGTTTGCGCCATTCGTACCGCCCCATTCGATCCCTCGCTGCCCGGTGAGTCGACTATTTCGGCCCCCCAGACGAGCAGCAGCTGGCGTCGCTCGATGGATACATTCGATGGTAGAACGACCTTGAGGTGATATCCACGCAGACGACAGACCATCGCGAGCGCGATACCGGTATTACCACTGGATGGTTCAATCAGGGTCTGACCCGCCTGACCGGGAATGAGTCGGCCCTCTCTTTCAGCGGCTTCAACGAGGGAAATCGCTACGCGGTCCTTGACCGAACCCGCGGGGTTGCGACCCTCGAGTTTGACCCAAATAGCGACGTTCGGGTTGGGCGACAGCGCACTGGCGTTGACGACCGGCGTATTGCCAATCATCTCTAAAACGGATTCGTAGCGCGTCACGCGCTAGCTCCACCCGCCACGGCCGGCAGCAGGGTCACTTCATCTCCGTCCACAACGGGCGCCGCGAGTCCACCGAGGTAGCGAACGTCATCATCGTTCACGTACACGTTGAGAAAACGGTGGAGCGATCCGTCGTCATTAAACAGTTGTGGGGTGAGGGCGGGGTACTCCTGTGACAAAGATCCGAGAACTTCACCAATGGTGGCACCCACAGCGTCGACGGTGGCGCGGCCACCCGTCGCGGGTCGCAAGACGGTAGGTATTCTCAATGTCACGGCCATATGAACCTCGCAGATCGACCCATGTCAATTCTTGACAAGTCTGGTCACATATTAGGCGCCGAGAGGCTCGGGCCAAGCGAAGTTACCCTTTGGTGGGACGGTAGAAGGCGAGAACCTGCAAGAGAGCGCCGCCAAAACCAATGATGAGTAGGGCGTACATGCGGTGCGTCGGAGTACTGAGCCAGTGAATCGGCTGCGTCTTAAAGTCCAGGGAGTAGCGCCCCGCGCCGAAGATTCCCGCTACGAATGCGCCCCCGATAATCATGGCGCAATACTCAATGCCCTGGCCCGGGTTGGAAATAAAGAAGCCGTTCGGACGGTGAACCGTGATAATCGCCACGACCATCAGGGCGATCAGGGCCCCCGCGGCCAGCGGCGTGAGGAAGCCCAGGACCAGCAGGAGGCCAGCTCCTAATTCAGTTCCAGCGGCCAAGGTTGCGTGCAAACGACCGGGACGCATGCCAATGGAGTCAAACCAGCCGGCCGTGCCCTGGAGCTTGCCGCCACGAAATACTTTGTAGTAGCCGTGGGCAAAAATCATGCCGCCGAAAAAGACGCGAAGCACGAGGAGTGAAATGTTGTACGGCCGTACTTTCGTTACCAGCATGGGATAGTAATGGTGCACGAGGTGAGTCATGGTCAACATAGGCAATTCCTTTCGTTGGTCTACTCAGGAAGTGTAGAAAATAATTAGTCTTCTACAGGGGATACTGCCACAACCACTTCTTCTTCCTCCACGACCGAATTCACTATTCGATAGCTGCGCAGCACTAGCGGGACCTCGCGTAGCGAGACCAGAACGTAGTGCCAACTTGGATCAGGCGCTTGCGCCACGTCCGTTGGGCTGGGGTAGGCCTGAGAATGGGTGTGAGAGTGGAAAACTCCCAGCACCACCTCGTTGGAATCATCCGCTTCTCGAAAAGTGCGCAACAGGACACGCGGTTCAATTTCGTAAATCTTTGCCGAATCGGCAATATTCGCGCTCGGCACCACGCGCGACACAAGGCCATCGGGTGAGCCCACGAGTAGACCGCAACCTTCGTTAGGTAGCGCTCGAATAGACGTGGCGAACATTAGGTCACGCTGCTGAGTGGTCACGGTGAGCACTCAGTCACCCTAGCCACGCCCTCGGCGCCTATGACAGCACCTCACTACGCTAGAGCTGTGGCTCGGGCTAAAAAAGTTAAGGAAAAGCGCGCCAAGGCGAAGGCTGATGGGAACGGTGACAAGGTCGTCGCCACGAATCGTCGCGCCCGCCACGACTACGACATTGTGGACACTCTGGAGTGCGGCCTGATGCTGACCGGCAGCGAGGTCAAGTCCCTTCGTGAGGGCAAGGCCCAAATCGCCGAAGGTTACGCTCGCATCGATAACGGCGAGTTATGGCTCTACCAAACTCATATTCCGCCCTGGATGTACGCCGTGGGATTTGGTAGCCACGATCCAGATCGCCGTCGTAAGCTACTCGCCCACCGACACGAAATTGACGAATTCGTCGCGGAGACGAAAACACAGCCCCTGACCATGATTCCCCTCAAACTGTATTTCAAAGAGGGGCGGGTCAAGGTAGAACTAGCCCTCGCCAAGGGTCGCAAAAATCAAGATCGTCGTCAAGCCATCAAGGAGCGCGACGCGACGCGCGAAATGGCCCGTGCTGCGCGCAACCTCGAAAAACTCCCCAACTAGGCGCCGAGACGCCCGTCACACTGCGGTAGTACGCTGGTGTTCTCGCCGTGCGCGAGAGAAATGAGGGGGTGATTGGTTTCGACGTTGGTCGTCAAGGTAGGAGAAGCGAGCCGTGGTCTCCGGAACCACGTTAAAGAGCCGGAAACAAAAATAAACGCCAAGCCTCAGCTTGCGCTCGCTGCCTAGTGCAGCGACGTTCACCTAGACCCAGTTCCACGGTTTAGATTTTGAACGTCATCTAGTGGGACTTACCGCATGTGTGTGTTAACCGGACATGCGGGACATTTCGTTAACTACGGATCACTGCCGGCGCTGGCCACAGTGTTGATCCCGACAATTTCCGGTCAGCTGCGCTCGGAGAAGTCCTACTAAGAAGCTGGCGGACGCGGGTTCGATCCCCGCCACCTCCACCCTGTAGTGAAACCCCGGATTCGGTGTCGTTGACACAGTGTCCGGGGTTTTTCTATCTACGGATCACCAGGTTGGTTTTCCGTAGCGACGCATCCTCTTGCGCATTGGGGCCCGCGCTATGAGTGAGATTTCACGAACTCTTCGATGACCCGAGCCGAGCCCGCCGGATCTTGCAGTGGCCACCAGTGACTTAGTCCGGGCAAGTTACGGTGCTGAGCCCCTAGGGATGTTGCCACCGCCTGGGACATGGCCTCGTCACCGAAAGGGTCGTCACTCGGGCAGAGTACGAGCCCGGGCACCGGGCTTGCACCCGTGACCGACGGCCACAGCGCCGCAATATTGGGCGTCGCCGAGCGATAGAGGTCCAAGATGCAGTCGGACATCGTGGCGTCATTTTCGCGCGCCATTGCCACGGCTGCTTCATGGTCGACGCCAAACATTTCAAAGAGTGCCGCCGCATCGTCGGGTTGGGCTTCGAGGCGCTGCGCCATAAAGGCTTCCCCCTCACCGGGCGTCTGCCATATTTGCGCAAAGTCGTGCCAACGATAATCGGGGTGAATGACGTTGGCGATATCAGCAACCCACGAACGAAGAAGTTGCGGTACCGCCGTTGCTACCCGGTAGGTCAGCCCCGCACCCCAGTCGTGTCCCACTAGGTCTACGGGCTCACCAAGGGCGGTGAGCTCAGCGACCAGCCACTCCACGTAGGCGTCCTTGGTGGCCGTAAAACCTTCGGGGCGGGCGCGGCCAAAGCCGGGTAAGCCGAGGGCGATTGATGGTTGCTCCAACTGCGCACGCAGGCGGTCCCACAACTGGGCTGTTTCGGGTACTCCGTGAAGAAAAACGATCATGAGTGCACCATAACCCCACGGCAGACCATCGTCGCTCACCTCAGCGCAGCGCCGCAGGCGCAATCCTCGATTCCATGAGGAATCTCCGCTACCGTCTCGAGCAAAGAGGAGCACAAATGATTCACGACGTCATTGATCGCTGGCACCAACACTTACGGGGAGAACTACCTGGCGGGCTGGCGTCGCTGCTCGCCGATGACGTGGTCTTCTACTCCCCCGTCGTGTTTACGCCACAACGGGGCAAGGAGGTCACCTTGATGTACCTCTCGGCCGCCTCGGTGGCCCTCCCCGGAGAAAAGAGTTCTTCGGTAGATGGCGGTAGCACGGGCTTTCACTACACCAAGAAAATTCTCGACGGCAACCACGCCATGTTGGAATTCGAGTCCACCATCGATGGCAAGTACGTCAATGGTGTGGACATCATCACCTGTAACAACGAAGGGCTAATTACCGAGTTCCGGGTGATGGTTCGCCCGCTCCAAGGAGTACAGGCCATACATCGTCAAATGGGCGAAATTCTCGCCCGCATGTCGCCACCCAGCGAGGCTTAGGGCAGCGACGTGAGCGGCCATGGGCGCTCACGCTCAACCAGCAGAGCTAGATCGAGCAGTAGCTGCTCCTCGTGGTGGCGGCCAATTACCTGTAATCCCACGGGCAGTCCGTCGACGAAACCGGCGGGGATGGAAATCGCCGGGTTGCCCGTCAAGTTCGCCGGAATCGTCAAGGCTCCGTTGTTACCTATCGCTCGTTCGAAGCCGTAGCGTTCGACGAGGTCTACTCCGTCGACCGTGGTCGACATGGGACCCTGCGCGTCAAAGGCGACGTCGGGATTGGTGGCGCAGAAGATGAAATCGGTCTGGTCAAAGACGTCGGCCATCTGATCATTCATGGCCACCCGAAAAAGTTCGTTGGCGCCCGCTATTTGAACCGTGAAATTTTGAGCAATTTGCATACCGAGTCGAATCTCGCCCGTTAGTTCGTTAGCGCATTCGGGATAGCGATCACCTAATTCGCCGACCAGACCGACCAAATTCGACATGGCCCACTCCACTCCACCCTGCGGAAAACTAAAGGAGAGGTCCACTCGCCGCAGACCCGCCGTGGTGATCAAGAACTCAGCGAGGTCCACCAGAATCAGCGCTTGGCGCTCGCTCACAATGGCCGAGCCCAGGTCCAAAGAAATGGTGGCGCGCTTGCCACGTAGGTCGTGACTACCGAGGTCGCGCTCCCAGCCACTCACCGCCGGCAGACTCAAGGTGTCGCGCGAGTCGTAGCCGTTGCACACGTCAAACCAGCGTGCGGTATCACGGACCGAACGCGAGAGGCAACCCACCACCACCGTGAGTGGCGGTTGGAAGGAGTGGGGGCCCTTGGGAATTCGGCCGAAGGTCGACTTCAGTCCTAAGAGTCCAGTGAATCCCGCGGGAATTCGAATTGACCCACCACCGTCGCCGCCCGACGCAATCGGCACGAGGCCCCCCGCGACCGCGGCGGCCGACCCACCGGATGAACCACCGGGGGTTCGTCCGATTTCCCAGGGATTGTGCGTGGCGCCGTGTAATTTCGTCCGGGTGCAGTTGATGCCGCCAAACTCCGAGGCGGTCGTTTGGGCGACGAGAACAGCGCCCGCGGCCCGTAACCGCGTGACTTGAATACTGTCGTGATCAGCCACGCGGGAGCGAAAGACGAGAGAGGCTTCCGTCGCCGGCCAGCCCCGCACTGCTTCGAGTTCCTTGACGCCCATTGGTACGCCGCCGAAGGGTAAGGTCAGGTCCGCGTGTGCCGCGCTCTCGCGGGCCGCGTCCCTATCAAGATGAGAAATTGCGTTGAGATCGCTCGTCTCGATAGCCGACAGGGATTCTTCGAGCGCTTCACTCGGCGTCAACGCCCCACTACGGAATGCCTCCACCAGAGATACAGCGTCGCCGAGCCAGGGTGAAGGGGTCATACTCCTGAGATTAACGGGGCCACGCTCCATCGAACAATTTCATCGCGGGGCACGAACCACAAAGCCCCCCGAGACTCGCTGAGCACGCCAGCCCGCCCAGCGAAATGCACCGAGGTCGGCGGACTCAGCGTCGAGAAGAAAGCGAGCCACCCTTCCCTTTACGGCCTTGGCCGCGTGCCCGGCCGCCCCCGATCCCGCCGCCGAGACGAAATCAACGCGGACCAGATCACAGGTGGCGCCAATCATCTCATCATCGATGGCACTTCGATGTTCATTGGGCAGGAGATCCACGAGTACGGCACCCGCAGCGAGGTGGGCCACCTCGGGCGAGATGCGCGGCCGCCACCACGTGGCGAGATTACCGAGGGGTGGCAGATTGGCAGACATCTTGAGTCGATAGTCCCCGATGAGATCATTGCCCGTTGACAAGCCGTAAAAACCCGAAGGGATAATCAGGCGACTGCGCTGCGCCTCACTCAAGGCCCCACTCTCGAGGTGGGTCCAGACGACGCCGTCGTAGCGCTGCCACGCGGGCAGATAACGCCCCGTACCGGCGACCAGTTCGCCCATCGACTCCCGGCAACGCGCTAAGAGCGGCCCCCGCACAGCGAAGAGTCGGCTCTGCTCGAGCTCCGGAAGGTTCAGTGCAGTCGTGACGGCGGCGGTGACCATTCGACGAGCTTCGCCAAGACGCCGGTCGAGCGGCGTTTTTTTGACGCGCAACACGCCACCCGGGGCCTTAGCCTCCGACGGTGGAACGAGGAGAAAAACAGCCCTACTCGCCATTATTGAACTGTTCGAATGCTGGGCGGGTCACCCGTCCAGCGTAGGGAATCCGCGACCAGACTCGCCCCTAGCGGGTGAGAAGCGACTAGGTTGACCCCCGTGGCGCTTAGAGGCTGGGTTCGGCGGACGCCGCAGGAGTATTGGTGGTCACTAGCGCCCCTCATCCTGACCTCCTTGCTCTTTTCGTGGCCCACGATTCATCACGGCTTCGCTACGGTCATCAACACGCCCCAGGGTGACTCTTCGCTCTACCTCTGGACCAACGCCTGGGTGGCCCACGCCATCAGCCACGGCACCAACCCCTTCTTCTCCCCCGCCCTCTTCGCCCCCCAGGGCATTAACTTGCTGGCCAATCCCGTGAATGTCGGACTGGCCATCCTCTTCACTCCCCTCACCTGGCTCGCGGGACCCGTCGCCACGCTGAACGCCCAGATTCTCCTCATCCCGATCATCAATGGACTGGCCATGGTGTACGGACTCCGGGGGTGGCTGCGTTCCCGCAGCGTGATCGTGGTTCTCGGCGTCGCGTGGGCCTTCACCCCCTTCGTGGTGAGCGCGCTGGGACAAGATTGGACCCACGTAGCGCTCACGGCCTACCTACCCATCGCTGCTCGGCTCAGCCACGAGATTCTCACCCAGGCTCGGTGGCGCAGCGCCGTAGCCCTCGGTGTGGTGAGTGTCCTCCAACTCTTCTTCGGTACCGAAATTTTGGCGATGTCCGTCATTGTCATCGCCATGGCCGTCGGCTCTTGCCTGGTGGTCGGGGTGGGGCGCCCGGCTACTCGAATGGTGATTTCTCGCAACTTTCGCCGAACCCTGAGGGTCGTCGCAGTCGGCAGCGCCGTGGCCGGGGTGCTCGCTGCGTGGCCGCTCTGGTACATGCTGCAGGGTCCGCAACACTTCGGAAAATACGTCTGGACCGCTTCGGTCAGTCGCGCCGGTGGTGTGCCCTGGTCCCACTTTGTCGCAACAGCCACCAACACTGTTCAATTCGACCCCTTAGTGGGACCGCTCCGCTTGCCCAACGCCGCTTCACTGGGCTGGGTCTTGCTCGCCATGGCTCTCGTCGCAATCGCGGTTGTCCCTCACGCGCTTCGTTGGGCCTTCGCCCTGTGCGTCGTCGTTGGCCTCAACGTGGCCCACGGACCCTCGGGGCCCTTCTCACTGATGAAGCTCTTCCTCCACGTGCCGTTACTACGTAACGTGGTGGCCGAACGATTCGAACTCGTCGTTTGGTGGGCCTGTCTCATCCTGCTCGGACTCCTCGTGGAGGAGCTGGCGACGATGAAGTTGTCACCCTCGGCCCGTCGGGTACTGACGGTCTCGGTTCTCTCCTCGGCCCTGCTCTGGCCCGTCGTGGTCGACGTCAGTGCGGGCTGGTACGCCCCACGGGCCCCCGTCGAACGCAGTGCCGAGGGACAGATACGCCTCGGAGCTCACTCACGGCTCGTTAGTTTTCCGCTGCCCGCGAGCGCCACCGCCATCGAGCAGCAATTGCGTGACAACTTCCGCTACAGCCTCACCTTCGGCTACGGGCCGACCTACCGGCTCGGTGGCCCGAGTCGACAACGCGCGACGGAACTACTCTCCGGCCTCAGCAGCGCCGTCGTTACGGCCCACGCCCCGGTCCCTCGCGAGCTCGTCGAGATCGCTCACTTCTTTACGCAAGCTCGCGTCACCGACGTGCTACTGCCACGCTCCTCCTGCGTTGGGTGGCGCTGCTACGAAGGCAACGCCCTGCCCCTGGCTGCGACCATGACCCTGATTTACGGTGCACCACGGGTCCTTGCTGACTCGTGGCACTGGCACATCACTACGCGGGTACCGTCACAGGTCGCTCTCACCCGGTCGCAGTGGTACCAGTGCAACTTCGCCTTCCACCGATATCAAATCATCGCCCTGCCGAGTTGTGTCCGCTCGGCTCAGTTACTTAACCAGCCAAGCTGATCAGCGCCGCGGTGGCGTCGCTACTGATCACGTAGTCACGAAGAAAATGACGAACCCTGATCACGGCGTCCGCGTCGAGGTCGCGGTGCACTGGTCGACCGATGGTGATGGTTTCGCCACCGACCGAGACGACCCAGTGGCCCCGATGGGACAGGTGAACATCACCGCAGCGTTCCAGCAGCGCCACCACGTCATTCCATTGAATGTTGTGGCTCGTCGGATGGGAAAAGAGTCTGGCCATTGTGCGACGGTGGTGACTGTCCAGTTTGATGGGCATAACTTCGAACCTCCTCTGCGGGGCCGAGCCGTTCGAGCCCTACCTAGGTACTATCCCCCCGCTAGGGGGTGATGTCAAGAACACCCACCAGCTCGACGTGTTCGGTCATGGGAAAGAGGTCGAAAGCCCGCAGCGACGTCAGTCGGTAGCCCGAAGTAACGGCAATCCCGATGTCGCGGGCGAAGGTTGCTGCGTCGCAGCTGACGTAGACGATGCGGCGAGGGGCACGGCGGGTTAAGGCGTTCATCACCGCCTTACCGGCCCCGGAGCGGGGCGGGTCGAGAACAACGACGTCGTCTTTTTGGACCGCATCATTAATGGCTCGGGGTGTTACCGCCCAGTCGCGCACAATCAGGTGGCGGCGGTCGCCCGCGTTCTTTATGGCGTCGCGGACGGAGAATTCCGAGTTCTCGATGGCCGTGACCTTGCCCGTGCGTCCCACCGCGTCGGCCAGGGCCACCGCGAAGAGACCGACCCCACTGTAGAGATCAACGACTCGGTCGCCGGGCTGAACCTTGGCGCCGGCCAGCACGGCCGCGACCAGGGTCTCGGGTGCAGATTCGTGTGACTGCCAAAACGAGAGTGGGCCCACGCGGTAGCGACCCGCGCCGACTGACACCGTCGAGTGCGTCGAAGAATCTAGCGGCTCTCCGCGCAAGGTCGTCACCTCGAAGAGCGCCCCATCGTCGGTATCGTGACGGACAACAGCGAAGGCTTCGCCATCGCCAATGGCCCGCAGTTCGACCTCATCGGCGCCGGCCCAATTGGTTTCAAAGGCCACAGCAAAACTCTCGTGAGCGATCCAGCAGCTGCTTAAGGGAACAATCTCGTGGCTGCGATATTGACGAAGACCGAGTCGCCCGTCTTCGGTGACCGCACAGCGCAGCCGCGTTCTCGATCCCTGCGCTCGAGTCGTGGCCTCGATCGTCACGGCCACCTCGATCTTGGCGATGCGCCGAAGGTGTTCGGCCACGATGGTGGACTTCCAACTTTCTTGAGCCAGTGCTGAGGCGTGCTGTAAATCACAACCCCCGCAGAGCTCGGGACGGGCGTAGGGACAGGGCGGCGTGACCCGCTGTTCGCTCGCTTCTAAAATTTCGACGGCGCTGGCGCGAAGAAATGACGAGGTCTGCTCAAATATTTTTGCCCGAACGAGTTCGCCAGGGAGCGAATTCCGCACGAAAACGACCTGGCCGGCGGGCACCCGACCGACGCCGCCACCGGTGGCGGGCCGTTCGACACGTACATCGCACATTACTTCGGGGTCATCATTCACTCCCCCACCCTAACGAGGGTGCCACAGCCTTGATTGGCGAGTAGGGAGCAATAGGCCCAAAAATAACGCCGTCCGTCTTCCAAGGGCCTGATTTGTTACAGTAAGCAAATGGTGAAAACTTCAAATAAATCAATGCGTCGACTGCTCGCCGTTGGCGCGATGTTGCTGTTAGGCGTCACTGCCCCGAGTTTCGCCAATGCGGCCGTCCACCACCACGCTGCCACGACGACCACCACGACCACGGTGCCTAGCTTTTGTGCCACCAAGCCCTGCCTCTCGACCCTGATCACCATCCCCGAATCCAAGGCGGGCGGTTACAAACCAGTCGCGCCAGCCGGAGCCACCGACCTCTATCGCTGCAGCTTCTTCGATCCGAAGTACACCAGCGACCAGATGATCATTGGCAGCACCTTTAGTGCACAGAACCACGGCACCACCGCCAAGCCGGTGATTGAAATTCACCACGCCATTTTGTACCAAGTCCCCCCCAACCAGGTCGGCTCAGCGAAGGCCCTGGGATCGAGCTGGACCTGCTTCGGCTCACCCACCCCAGCCACCAGTCTCGCCGGTCTGGGTGCCATGCCCTGGGCCGCCGCCTGGGCTCCTGGATCCAGTACCGCTTTGCGCCCCGCCGGCTACGGCACCCCAGTGGAAAAGGGCTCGGGCTACATCCTTCAGATTCACTACAACTTGCTCGTCGCCGACGTCAAGGACAACTCCTCGATGAATATCATCACCACCCCCGCAGCGACGAGTGGCCTCACCGCGCTGCAGGGCTGGCAGCTCGTGGCCCCACCGGACCTCCCGTGCCCAACTGGCGTGAAGGGAACCCTGTGCAACAAGGCCAACTCAGTTGCCGATCTAGGAAAGCGCTTTGGATCGAGTTCCGTCCAGTTCGATTCACTGATCGAAATGATCTGCAAGGCCACGACCGGCAGTGACCCCAATTGGCAGACCGCTACCTCGACATCCTGCATCTGGCAGTGGCCGAAGCGCAGCTCGGCGGTAACCCTGCACACCGTGGGTGCCCACATGCACTTGTTAGGCAAGACCCTGTCTCTGGATCTCTGTCACACGGACGCCACCTGTACTAATTCCAGCAAAGTGCGAGCTCTCTTTGTCAACAGCTACAACTTTGACAATCAGCAGAGCTACCCCATTGCGCCCACTGTGCTGCACCCTGGTGACTACGTCAAGGTGACCTGCACCTACGACCCGAAACTGCGTGCCTTTAATCCTCAGACCAAGAAACTTCCTCCGCGCTTCATCGTGTGGGGTGACGGTTCGAGCGACGAAATGTGCCTCTCCACCGTGGGCTACTCCGAAGGTGCCGGCAGTTAACGAGTTGTAACGAACGAGAGGTGGAACCATGGGTTCACCGTTGAGTCGACGCTTTAAAATAGTGGCGGCGCTGGGCGTCCTCACCGCTTCATGCGTGTTACCGTTCACCCCCGCCTCGAGCGCAACAGCGCACAGCGTTTCGCTCACCAAGGTCTCCATTCCCGAATCCGCGACCGGAGGCTACGTGCCGTCCCCGCCCGCGGGAGCCACGGACGATTACCGTTGCACCTTCTTTGATCCCAAATTCACCTCCGACCAGATCATGACGAAGGCTGTTTATACCGCGCAGAACCACGCGGGAAAGTTTGAAGTACACCACGCCATTTTGTACCTGGTCGCCAAGTCACAGGTCTCCCAGTATCAAAATGCCGGAGTGAAGCACGCGTGGAGCTGCTTCAGCCCCTCGGGCGTAGCGTGGCTGACGTCGTGGGCACCAGGTCGAAACGCGGATATTGCGCCCACCGGATACGGCATGTCGATTCCCGCGGGCTCGGCTTTCGTCCTCGAGACGCACTACAACACTCTGGCCGGTAAGGCCCGTGACAACTCCTACTTCACTCTGAGCACTATTCCCAATGCCGGCAGTGGCCTCACCCCTTTGAATTACAACCTGGTCCTCGCCCCGCCCGACCTCCCCTGCCCCGCCGGAGAAAAAGGAGCGCTCTGCGACAAGTCGGCTTCGTTGCTGGACCTCGCGAAGAGATTCGGCGCGAGTGCAGTCGGCTTTACCGCTGGACTGGAGGCTCAGTGCAGCCACTCGACCGCCGCCTACGACCCCAACTGGCAAACCGCCACCTCCACATCCTGTATCAGCCAGATCAGCGGTACCGAAACCATCCACCGCATCGCTGCGCACATGCACATGTTGGGCAAGACCTTCACTTTTGAGCTCTGTGGCGCGGACCGTAGTTGCACTAAGTCCACCAAGGCCCTCTTCGTGGCCAGCTACAGCTTTGACAACCAGCAGGCGTACACCATTCCGGCCACCACCGTGAACGCCGGAAGTTACGTCAAAGTCACGTGCTCTTTCGACCCCCTGCTACGTCGCTTCAATCCTCAGACGAAGAACTTGCCCAATCGCTACATCACCTGGGGCGACGGTTCGAGCGACGAAATGTGCCTCGCCATCTTGGGTGTCTCCGGGGGAATTAGTTAAGCCCAGCGTTCGCCAGCACCGCAGCGACGAGTTGAGAAACATTGCTCCGCAGAGTGTCAATCTGAAGGTCGGCAAACTCACAATCCCGCAGCGCCTCGGGCGTCTCACTACGTGGATCGAGACCAGCCGCGAACCACCCTCGCAGTTGCGCACCATCCACCTCGGGGTGGAACTGGACGCCGAAGTGGCGCCCAATGGTGAAAATTTGCACCGCCTCGGGAGTGGCACCCAGGAGTTCTGCGTTGTGGGGTAGATGGCAATGATCATCGTGGTACGCGAACCAGGGGCCGCGGGGTACATCCGCGTCGTGGATTGAGACTGTCAACCAGCCAACTTCACCCCGGGGGGCGGGGCCAACGCTGCCCCCGCTCATCAGACAGAGCGCCTGGGCCCCGAAGCAGACGCCCAAGATGGCAATTCCCTGAGCGTCAGCGAGCCGCAGGTAGGTCATCTCCTCACCAAACCACGACGCGGTAACTTCGGGGTCGTAGACCGAGGATTTCGAACCGAGAACCACCACGAGGTCGACCGCCTCTAGCGACGGCCAGTCCATACCGGGGACGACGAGATACGACGACAGCGACCAGCCCCGATCGCTGAGTGCGTCACCCACTAAGCCGATATGGTCCTCCTCGTGGTGTCGAAGGACCAGGGCGTGACTCACGAACTGAGTGACGCCACTACTGCCGCCCAGTTGGCTTCCAGCGCAGCGCTGACGTCAGTTTCGACAATGTTGACGAGAACGCGAATGGCCAGTGCGACTTGTTGTAGCGCCGCCGGCTCCATGATTACTTCGCCGTCGACCACCGAAATCTTGGCTCCCGCTTGGGTGATGACGCAGTCGGGCTGCGGTACCGAAAAGCCGCCCAGGTGTCCCCAGTATCGCTTCAGCTCCGTCAGGGAACGAACTCCGTTCGTCGCCGACATCGTGGTTACGAGCGCGTTCATGGGCTTACCCACCACACAGTTCTGCGGCAACATTGGTCGTGAGGCCCAGTCGATGACGTTCTTCACCAGCCCCGGCAGGGCGTAGTTGTACTCCGGCGTCGACCAAAAGACCCCGTCAGCCGAGGAAATCGCCTCCCGCAGAGCGAGCACGGAGGCCGGGGCGTCGGCTCCATCGTGGTCGGCGTTGTAGGGAGGAATCGCGGCGAGGTCGAAGAATTCAGCGTGATAGCCCTTCGGCAAAGCCTTGGCCGCTACCGACATGACCTTTTTATTGAAGGAATCGGCTCGCAAGGATCCGCAGAGGAAGAGTATGGATTTGGACATATGTATCCAGAGTCTAGGCTCGAAATCGTCTAGGAATTCGAGGAAAATATGACCAGCCCCACAGAAGCGCTCGCGGACTTCGAAATGTCACACTTCACCGCAGGGGGTTCGACCCGGGTCGTCTACCGCTTGGGTGCCGGTCCGGCCGTTCTCGTACTTTCGGAAATTCCCGGCATCACTCCCCTCGTCGCCGCTTTCGCGCGACAGGTCGCCGCCCGAGGTCACCGCGTTGTGCTGCCCCACCTCTTTGGTCGAGACGGCCATAGCCCGAACAACAGCGAGTACCGCAAAACAATTCAAGAAGTCTGCATTTCGCGGGAGTTCACGCTCTTCGCGACAAAAAAATCTTCCCGGATCACGAAGTGGTTAAACGAGTTGGCGCAGTATGAGCACGAAGCCAATGGCGGCCCGGGGGTTGGCGTGGTCGGGATGTGCCTCACCGGTGGTTTCGCACTCGCCATGATGGTCGATCCCGTGGTGGTTGCCCCCGTCCTATCACAACCCTCGCTGCCCATTGGACTACTGCGACGCCAGCGCGCCCGGGCCGCGGTCGGCCTCTCGGACGACGAACTCGAGCGAGTGAAGCAGCGAGTCGCAGCCGGAACCTGCGTCCTCGCGCTGCGCTTCACCGGTGACAGCCTCGTTCCCGCCGAACGCTTCGCAACTCTTCGCCGCGAACTGGGTGATGGCTTTATCGGCGTCGAGATTGATTCTTCCGCGAACAACCCCTGGGGCTATCCGCCCGCGGCGCACTCAGTTCTCACCGAGCACCTCGGCCCGGAGGGTGACACCCCAACTCGCCGAGCCCTAGAGCAAGTGCTGGACTTTTTCGACGAACGCTTGGCCTCGCCCGGCGCGTAGGCGATCAGCCCTCGGGCAGATTCCAGCCCATGCCCCCGGCCACCTCTTTGCAGGTGGGACAGATGGGGTACTTCTTGGGGTCCCGCCCGGGCACCCAGATTTTTCCGCACAGGGCTTTCACCGGGGTCGCGTTGATCATCCCCTCGACCACCGAGTTGCCAAGGGGCACGAAATCACCCTTTTTCGGGGTGTAGCCCTCGAGAACGATGTGGGTGAATCGCTCGTGATCCCCCTGGTCGACTTCAGGAGTGGTTGTTACGACGAGTTCGGTTTCAATCATGGCCACGTAGTGAGGATAGAGGGCTTTAGTAACCTTCGAGTGTCATGAAGCGCCGACGCACCCGACTACCACTGACCCGTCCACTGGGCCGTATCGCCTCGCACTTCACGAAGGAGGGCACCCCGAAGAAGGCCTATCGCACCGAGAGGGAAGCCCGTAGTGCGGCCCAACTGGCCTGGACTCTCGAAAAGCTCGAACTCAACAGTTATCGCTGCGACCACTGTCACGATTGGCATATTGGCCGTAGTTCACGTTTCGAGTAGCGCCAAGCGCCCCCGAGAGGGCAGAATGGAGACGTCCAGACAAGGAGCTCCCATGGCACTCAGCGCATACATTTTGATTCAGACGGAAGTCGGCAAGGCTAGTGACGTCACCGTGGCCGCTCGACTGGTGCCGGGCGTGACTCAGTCCAACGAAGTCACCGGACCCTACGACCTCATCGTTCAGTGTCAGGCTGAGAGTGTCGACACCCTGGGCGTTCTCATCATCAGCGAGATCCAAAAGATTCCCGGCATCACCCGGACACTGACCTGCCCGGTCGTTAACGTCTAACCCAGCGCCCCACTGGCCAGCAGGGCGGCCACGCGATCGTCGCTCACACCCCAGCTCGCAAGGCCCGCTCGTGTCCCCGACCCGGGGGTGCGCGCCGCACTCGCGATGGCGCCCGGCGTCTTGGAAAAGCGGGGGGCGGGATTGGGCTGGCGTAGCTCGCTGGCGAATACTTCGCGGGCGGCCATGTGCGGATGCAGGGGCGCTTCGCTCGGCGCGAGTACGGGGGTCACGCAGGCGTCCACGTCTTCAAAAATCGCCGTCCACTCGTCTCGTGTTTTGCGGGCGAAAATGTCCGTAAAGAGAATCTTCATCTCCGCCCACTTCGAACGATCCATCTGGGTCGCCAGATAGTCGGTGCTGAGCTCGAGGCCCCTAATCAACTCGGCGTAAAACTGCTTTTCAATCGCTCCCACGGCCATGAACTTCTCGTCCTTGGTGGCGTAGACCTCGTAAAAGTGAGCACCCGTATCGAGCAAATTAGTGCCGCGCTCCTCCTTCCAGAGGCCCGCATTTAAAAATGCGTGGGTCATGGCCATTAACGAAGCCGAGCCGTCAATCATGGCGGCGTCGACCACTTGACCTTCACCGCTGGACCTGGCGGCAAACACCGCCGCCAGTATTCCAAAGGCCAGCAGCATCCCACCACCACCGAAGTCCCCGACCAGATTGAGCGGCGGCACGGGTCGCTCGCCCTCGCGACCAATTGGCCACAGTGCTCCCGAGAGCGCGATGTAATTAATGTCGTGCCCCGCTCGAGCCGCCAAGGGTCCGTCCTGGCCCCACCCGGTCATGCGTCCGTAGACCACTTTTTTATTACGACTCCACACATCGCTAGGACCGACGCCCAGTCGCTCGGCGACCCCCGGACGGAAGCCCTCGACGAGGACATCAGCCTGTTCGGCGAGTTCCAACACGAGTTCACGGCCCTCGTCGTGCTTGAGGTTGACCGCCACGGACGGACGCGAACGCGCCAACAGATCCCAGTAGGGCTCGTCGCTGGCGTTCGGATTGGCTCGCTCTAAACGCAAAATGTCGGCGCCGAGGTCGGCCAGGAGCATGCAGGCGTAGGGCGATGGGCCGATTCCCGCTAATTCAATGACTTTGAGACCCTCAAGTGGACCGGACATTTTTCCCCCTCGTTTCCTAGCGAGCGTATCGCCTCACTCCCCCGAGTAGGTAATCTTCCCTTATGACCGAGCGCGAATGGCCGTCTAGTTTCCACTTCGGCGTCGCTACGGCGGGCTTTCAAATTGAGGGGGGTTACAACGACCTCAACCAAGCTCGCAACAATTGGGCCGAGTGGGCCGACACCGGGCGGGTGGCCCGCGCCGGGGCGGCGAATCGTTTCTGGGACGAATACGAAGTCCAGATTGATCTCGCTGTCGCCATGGGTCTCACCAGCTTTCGCCTCTCCATTGAGTGGACTCGCGTCGAGCCCGTTGAGGGTCAGCGAGACCAGTCCTCCGTCGACCGCTACCGAGAGATACTCAGCGCCATACGACAGCGCGGTCTCGAACCGCTGGTCACCCTTCATCACTTCACCCACCCCGAATGGCTCGGCCCCGACCCCTGGCTCAATGACGAGGGCTGGCGCAAGCTTGCCGGCTGGTACGAGTACGCGGTCACCACCTTTGGCGACCTCTGCCACCTCTGGATTACCAGCAATGAGATCAATATTTTTGCCGTAAACAGCTACTTTCACGGCATCTTTCCACCGGGTCGGCGACTCGACCTGGCGGCGACGATGAGCACCATTGACCATCTCCTCGCCGCCCACGTCGCCGGCTACGTGGCGATCAAGCAGCTACAACCTCACTCACTCGTGGCCACCAATAACTATTCCTTTTCGATCTACGAACTCGATCGGCTCATCCTCGACACCCTCTACGCCCACGGTCGAAAGCTCGATGACGCGGGCCGCGTCGCCTGGCTGGAGGAACGACGCCGTCAGCACTACCGCTCAGTACCCGCCGGTCGCGGTATCTACCGTCCCCTCGAGGCCCTGCTGCGTCGTCTGGCTCGCCAGCGGATCTCCCTAGCTACGGCCCTGCCGGTAACGCGAGCGCTACTCGCGACCACGTCGACGACGCGAGTCCAGGACGTAGCCCAGCTCGACTACTACGCCCCCACCGTGGCCGAGCACATCACCCTGCCCGGCATGCGTACCGCCGGGGGCCGATGGCGCAAGACGGGCCGCCCCCTCTGGGACGACCGACCCGACCCCGCCAAGTTTCTCGCCTATGTCGAAGAGGCCGGTCAAGACGGGCTGCCCGTATGGATTGTCGAAAACGGCATGTGCATCCGTCGTGACGAACGTGGTTCTCACCCGCGGCGAGACGGCTGGTCTCGTGAACAGTATTTACGTCACAACATCGGCGCCCTCGTGACGGCTCGCCAACGCGGTATCGACGTTCAGGGCTACTGGCACTGGACCTTGATCGATAATTTCGAGTGGGGTAGTTACCAGCCCCGCTTCGGACTCCATGGTCTAAACGAGGACGGCAGCTTTTCACCCTTGGACTCGGCGGGCCACGACAGCGCCGGAGCCTACGGCGACATAATTCGGGGTCTCTTGGCCAACGACTTCTCCGTGGTGACAACTCTGCCGTGACTAGCGTCGTCGTCATGTGAATCGAGACGGGAATCTTGGACGCCGACACTAAATCCTCTGAGCGGATGTGTCTATGTCAAATTCAACCCGTTACTCGCCGTAGTTGCGTGCACGAGCAGTAAGGCTGGCGATCGAGAACCGCGCGGACTACAAGTCCGAGTGGGCCACGTTCGTTGGCGTCGGCAAGCTCTTCGGCATGTCTCCAGAAACCCTCAGATTGTGGGTGCGCAAAGCCCAGATTGACTCTGGGTCTCGGCCGGGACTTTCGTCCGATGAGCCTGCGAGGCTCAAAGCCCTCGAGCGTGAGAACAAAGATTGGCGACGTAGACGGTGTTGGTTGAGGGGTTGACGGCTGTCCTGAACCCCTTCAATTGGTCCATCTCTTATGACTAGAGAGCCCCAGATAAGAGTGGGAGTGGAGGTTGCTCTAAGGAAAACCCGGCAGACACCCAAACAGATAGTTCGCAAGCTCAGATAAGCCGATCGAGGCTGTCAGCTCGGTCGGCATCTACAATGTGGGACCCCAAACAGGAGAGCAATTAGGGCGACGATTACTCCGCGAGTAATTGTACTTATCGCTGTACTTATCCATCTAGATGCCAGTGGACACCCAAAGATACAAGCAACAAGTAGAATTCATATATCTAAAGGAAAACGCTGTAGTTGGTAGATGAGAGATATATCTACCGATCAGAATGTTGAATTGGTTTAGGTAGCCTCATAGCCATGAGGAATCGACTTTGACAAATTCGTACTTTGTACCTGCGCGTGCGAATCTCATCGGTGAACACACGGACTACAACACCGGTCTCTCTCTTCCCTTCTCCCTCGACCTCGGCATTAATCTGATCGCCAGACCAAACAACCTCGATTTCGTTTCCTTGGAATCAGATGAGTTGGGCTCGTGGACTTCTTCCGAGGAGGCAATCTCCGAATTCCAACGTCAGGCTCTGGCGGTCATTGAGGAAACACAAGCTGCGGTAATACACCTCGAATTGAGTTCAACTATTCCTATTGGCGCCGGGCTGTCCTCTTCCGCTGCTTACATCGGGGCGCTCTGCATTGCTCTCGGTGGGCAGCGGCCTTTGATCGAGATGGCCCAGATGGCGCAACGTTGCGAAGCGCGAGCGGGAAACAACGTGGGTCTCCTCGATCAACTCGCGACCATGGGTTCTTCCGAGGGCTGTGC